>Ga0268299_1000489_pt1 | contig 121285 bp, 97 predicted proteins | sample NOBtaG_FD_193484 | JGI IMG/M metagenome (GOLD analysis project Ga0268299, IMG submission 193484) | Activated sludge microbial communities from bioreactor in Nijmegen, Gelderland, Netherland - NOB reactor | ecosystem: Engineered > Bioreactor > Aerobic > Activated sludge | place: Netherlands...
GGCGCCGATGGAATTCATGGTCTTCTCCTTCTGTGGAAACAGTTGACGGAATAAAACGCCACAAATGTTTACCACGTCCGCAAGGAACCGTGTAGCCGCGACCCGACCTCCGCTTCATAGCTTCAAGGATTCTCGATTGAGATGTCAGGACAAAACTCAGTCTTCGCACCAATGGGGACGCCGGATTGTTGCCACGCGTGCTGCGCAGCCGGTCGCAAACCGGCCAACGCAACCCGTGGTCCCAATCGCGCAGCAAACCCCGCCCCGGTAGGGACGGAGGAAGCGCACGTCATAGCGCCGCTTCACCAAAACCACCCAAAACCCGAACCGCCCCAACACATGCCCGCCGAGCAAGTTACATCTGCCCGGAACGAAGTGACTCACCTTATGTCACCTTCAATCTTCGACGTCTTCAGCAGGCGCCGAAGCCGTTCTGGGCCTCGACTTCTTGCGCCATTGTTTGGCAAGCTCGTCAAAGCCCTCGTCCGGCGAGACTCGGTGTCTTTCTTCGTAGAGTCGCACTTGAGCGTTGATGAAAGTGCCGCGAAGGTAGGCGGGCAGGTTATCCATGCCGGGCGATTCGCTTATCTCGCCGAGGATCGCCTCCGCCTCGTCCGTTTTGCCCTGGTCAACGAGACAAAGGACCATTCCCAGCTTGGAGGAATACATGGAATGATGCTTCGTCAGATTTTTTCGCGCATAGATCGCGAGGGCCTCGCGAAAGTGCTCCTCCGCGCCGGCGGGGTCCTTCTGCTTCAGGAGCTGATAACCCATGTTCGACTCGCTCAATGCGACGTCCGGATGATCGTTGCCGAGCTTGCTGCGCCGCACATCCAGCGTCTCGCGCAGGAGCGGCTCGGCCGCCGCAAGATCGCCGGAAAGCTGATACATCATCGCCAGGTTGTTCATGTTAATGATGACATCCGGGTGGTCATCGCCGAGCAGTTTGCGATTCATCGCCAGGGCCTCGCGCGTCAGCGCAATGGCCGAGGGCATGTCGTCCAATTCCATGACCGTGGTGGCAAGATTACTCAGACATGTCGCAATGGCGACGTGCTCTTCGCCGAGCACCTTTTGGTACATGTCGATCGTTTCTCGAAGATATTTCTCCGTGGAGACAAAATCATCACGGTTATGAAAAACGCCGGCAAGGTTCAACAGGCTGTCGGCGACTTCCTTGCTACCATCCGGAGACAATCCCCGGCGCAGGTCGAGCGATTCGCTGATGAGCTGCTCTGCTTCGTCGAGGTTACCGGTTGCCAGCAGAAGTCCGCCCAGATCGTTCAAAATTTGCGCGAGTGTCCGTTCGCCGCTCTCCGGCAGCGCACGCGCCTGCGCCAAAACCTCCCGAAAGACGACCTCGGCCCCGGCCATATCGCCCTGTTCGTAACGGTTGATGGCGATATTGCTGCGAGCGATGATGGTCTTCTCATTCTCAATTCCCAGGCCGGACTCGTAGAGGGCCAGCGCTTCCCGCCGCACCAACTCACTCTCACTGCTTTTCCCCCGAGCGCCGAGCACCGACGAAAGCTCCGACAGGGCATCCGCCAACAGGACTTCATCCTCCGGGCCGTCCGCTCGGCGCAGTTCGACAGCCCGGCGCAAGGCAGGCTCGGCATCTTCATTGAGACCAAGGGTTCGAAGAATCGTACCGAGTGTAAACAGCAACTCAGACTGAACACGCGGCTGGTCCGCGAACTTCATCTCGACAAGCTCGATGTCGCGGCTCAGGACGTAATCGCCGAGCACCCGCCGTGCGACATCCACCGCCTGGACAGGTTCGACGATGTCGGCGTATTGCTCGATCTGCTCGCTGACCTCGGCCTCGGTGAGTTTCCGCCGGTCGGGCCACTTGCCGACAAAGCGTCGGCGCAGACTCTCTTCCACCTGCTTGCGAAACAGCTCCTTGAAACCGGCCCCCAGGGCTTCCACGTTGATGCCGGAAAGCAGCTCGGACTGAAATTCGGCGACTTGCCGCGTCTCGGCGGAACGCTGATCGGCCAATGCACGCTGGGCCGCTTCGGACTCCAGGGCCCGGGAGGCACGGATCGCAAATCCGATCGAGACAATCGTGGAAACGATCATCGTCAGAATCACCACCCCGCCGGCGATGACGGCCCGCCGATGTCGCCTGTAAATCTTCTTCAACTTATAAGCCCTGCTCGGCGGGCTTGCCGAAACCGGCTTGTGAGTCAGGAAAGCCGAGACATCATCGGCAAGCGCGGCGGCCGTGGAATATCGTCGGGTGCGCTCCTTCTCCAGACACTTCATCACGATCCAGTCCAGATCGCCCTGGAGCGACCGGGTCAGCGCCAGCGGCTCCATGCGCCGGCGCTCCGCGATCTCCGAGATGGCATCCGTCGAGGGCGCGTCGGAAACTCCCGAACGCGCCAGCACGGTGATGTTCGAGGAGTTACCCAGCGTGCGCAAGCGCGTGCTGGGCCGCGGCGGCTCCTCATCGCGGATGATCCGCTGAATCTCAGCCAGCGGCGAAGATCGAAGTCGCCGGCTGTCAAACGGCGGGCCCCCGGCAAGCAGTTCGTACAGAAGCACGCCCAGCGAATACACATCGCTTCTCGTGTCGATATCAATCCCCGAGATTTCGGCCTGCTCGGGACTCATATATTCCGGCGTGCCGACCAGTTGATGCAGCTCGGTGAAATACGTCTTGTCGGTCAGTCGAACTTCCGTGGCCTTGGCGATGCCGAAGTCAATGACCTTCGGCAGCGGCCGACCATCGGCGGAGGTCACCAGCACGTTCGAAGGCTTCAGATCACGATGGATGATGCCCTTTTGATGCGCATGCTGCACCGCAAAACAGATGTCGCGGAACAGGGTCAGTCGCTCGGAGATCGGCAGCTTCTCCCGGTCGCAGTATCGCGTCACAGGTTCGCCGCGGACCAGCTCCATGACGAAGTAAGGCCGCCCCTGCTCGGTCTGCCCGGCGTCGAGAACCCGGGCAATATTGGGATGATCCATCATCGCCAGGGCCTGGCGCTCCGCCTCAAAGCGCGCAATCACCTGCTTCGTATCCATGCCCGCCTTGATGATCTTGAGCGCCACCCGGCGAACCACCGGCTCGACCTGCTCCGCGAGAAACACGACGCCGAACCCGCCTTCGCCGATTTTCTGGAGGAGCTTGTAGCGTCCGATCCGCTGACCCGGCCCTTCCAGCACCGATCGCCCGTTTACCGACTCGAAGCCCGCCCCGGTGGGTGCGTTCATAAAGCGGGGGTCATCAAGCGTCGCCAGGAGTTCGATCGCCTCGGCCGTGATATCAGGATTGGCGGCGGTCGAGCGAATGACGAAATCGCGCCGCTGTTCCGGCGGGAGCCGAGCGGCATCCAACAACAACTGCTTGAGCTGCTCGCGACCGTTCGTGTCCATTCAGGCTAATTTCCTTCGTTCTGTTCCTGAAGATGTCGAAGCAGCCACGCCCGTGCATAGCACCATTCGCGATCAACCGTGCTCGGCGAGATGTTCAGCGCGGCGGCGGTGTCGTCGATCGATAGCCCCGTGTAGAACCGAAGCTGCGCCACACTTGCCGCCCGCACATCGTGCGCCTTGAGCGCCTCGATCGCGGCGTCGATGTCGAGGGCATGACAAACGGTTTCATCGCTCGCGAGATCGGCGACGTTGGCGATCTCCTTGTTCCAGCCCCCGCCTCGTTTCTTGGCGCCGACCCGGCGAGCATGCTCAATAAGGATGCGGCGCATCGCTTCCGCCGCGGCCGCGTAGAAGTGGGCGCGATTGTCCCAGCCGACTTCCGTGTCTCCAAGCAGCCGAAGATACGCCTCATGCACCAAAGCCGTCGCCTGAAGGGTATGGTCGCGCCGCTCCTGGCGCATCTGGCGCTCGGCCAGCTCGCGCAGAGAACGATAGACAAGGGGCAGCAGATCGCGCGCCGCCTGCGGCGCGCCGGCGGCGGCCTCGGACAGCAGCTTCGCGACGCGAAGCTCGTCCGATGTCCCGGACGGTTCGCTTTTCTCCGACGGTTTTTCAATCATGGCAATACCACATGCGAAAAGCGGCCGACCCGGACCTCAGGATTCCGCCCACGAATCCTGACAGCCCGGCATATTCTACCCGGCTCCCCCCTGCGGCATATGACGGTCCGAATCGATCTTTTGCCGTCTGCGCGGAAAAAGCCGGAATTCATGATGTCGCCGGGCCCGCCCTTGACGCATTCTCACCCGTCAGCAACCCACGCCGGTTCAGACCATCCTCGCGGACAAACTAGGGAGAACAATCATGTCCAGAAACCGAAACTGCGCGCTGCACGCCTGCTTCGCCACCCTCGCCGTCTGTTGGTCGGTCGTCTTCTCGGGTTGCGACACCATCGCGCTACCGCCGCTGGGCCCGCTCGGAGGATCAGGCACCATGGGCACGCCGAATCCGAATCCAAACCCATCGCCTCAGGCCTCCACCAGTCCGTTCCCATCCGGTTCGTACATCTTCTCGCTTAAGTCCGACCCCATCGATGGCTTCACCTTCACAAACTCCGGCGCCACCCTCGAGCACTGGGTCTTCAGACCGCCGCTTTCGCAGGGCCGCGCATTTTGCGGAGCAGCCGCTTTGAATGACCGCATCTACGCGATCGGTGGCAACACCGCGGCACTCGCCGAACTCGCCACCGTTGAAATGCTCGATCTGCCGGGCACCGGCGTTTGGACGCCCGTCGCGCCGCTTTCCGCGCCGCGTACCGGCATCGCCGCTGCCGCCGCCAATGGCAAGATCTACGCGATCGGAGGTTTTAGAACCGGCGTGCCGCTCGTAGGCACGAACGAAGAGTACGACCCGACGTTGAACACCTGGACCCCGCGCGCCCCGAACCCGACGCCGCGTTCCTACGCCGCTGCCGTCACCGTCAACGGAAAGATTTATCTCATGGGCGGCTCAACGATCGTCAACAACCTGTTCCAGGATTCAACCAGCGTCGACGAGTATGACCCTGTCGCGAACACCTGGACGCCCAAGGCGCCGATGCCCGTCGCCATGTCGACCCATGCCGCGGCGGAGTTGAACGGCAAGATTCACGTCGTCATCGGCACCACGCACCTGGAATACGACCCCGCGACCAATGTCTGGACGCCGCGCAAGCCCATGACCATTTCGCGTGATCGCCTCGGCGCATTCAGTTGGAATGGCAAGCTGTACGCGGTCGGTGGAAGGATAGGCGGCGGCGTGTCGGGCGCAGTCGAGGAATACAGTCCCGAGTTCGACGGCTGGACGCCGCGCCTCTCCGTAGGTGGCACGAACCTCCGCCATTCCTCCGGCTACGCCGCGATCGGGCCCTCCTACTACCGCATCGGCGGTACGGCGCCGACGGGCCAGGGCGGAAACAACCATGACATTCAGACCATGGAGTATTTCGCCCACACCCCCGTCTTCCCGTTCCGCAAGAACTGAGGCAGGATCGAACCGCTGACTCTCCTGCAGGGTCAAATGGCGCCGGCGTGATTGATTCACGCCGGCGCCGGTTTTTCTAGGCACTGGTAAAATCTGGGTGGTACAGGCGTCTCGCCCGTGTCTTTTCAATCCAGACTTTACCAGTACCTTTTTTTACCGCGATGCCTGCCAACGCGCCTGGATACGCTATGATGTTCGGTCAAGGGGTTGATACATGCATCGAAGCAGCGCACCGAGCCAATCGAGTACCGCCACAAAAGTCGAAGAAGCGCGCGCCATTCTTCGATCCCTCGGCCGAGTCGCCGTCGCATTCAGCGGCGGCGTGGATTCGACGTTCGTGCTCAAGCTCGCCGTCCAGACACTGGGGCAGGCAAATGTCCTGGCCGTCACCGGGCGTAGCCCCAGCATCGCATCGGCCGAGATCGAGGACGCCGTCCGCCTCGCGCAGGACATCGGGGCCGAGCACCTTGTCATCAGCACGCAGGAATTCGACGACCCCGACTACCTCGCCAATCCAACCAACCGTTGCTATTACTGTAAGACCGAGCTTTACACTCGCATCCGACCCGTCATTGCCGAGCGCGGGTTCGATGCCATCGTCAACGGCACGAACGCCGATGATCTGGGCGACTATCGTCCCGGTCTGTCGGCAGCCGGGGAACATTCGGTGCGAGCCCCCGCGGCGGAGGCCGGGCTGACCAAGCCTGAGATTCGCCTTCTTTCAGCCGAGATGGGTCTGCCCACGCACGACAAACCGGCCGGCCCCTGTCTTTCCAGTCGCGTTCAATACGGCGAATCGATCACCCCGGAAAAGCTCAGGATGATCGAGGCGGCGGAAACGGTACTTCACGATCTCGGCTTCCGGGAGTGCCGCGTTCGGCATCACGACAAGCTCGCGCGCATCGAGGTGCCCGCCGCGCAGATCGAGAAACTGGCATCCTTCGAATTGCGGGACAAGGTCGACCAGGCATTTCGAGAACTCGGCTACCAGTACGTCTGCATCGACATCCGGGGCTTTCGCAGCGGGAGCATGAACGAAGTGATCGCATTCGGCGTAAAGCAGATGGCGCAGTAAGCAGCCTCACTCAACCGACGGCGGCTCTGCCGGAGCGATCTCGGCCTTCAGTTTCGCCACGAGTTGATCCGCCAATCGCGTCGGTTGCGGGAGCCGGAATCCTCCGTGACACCAGATCGCCGTCTTGACCGCCTCAATCAGCGTGATGCGATGTCCCACGCTGATGAAGACCGGCTTGAATTTTTCGTGCGTGCGAACGATGCGGCCGATGAGTTTACCCTTGTCCAGCATCGGTGAGTTTGCGCCGCGCTGCTTCGACGGCTCGCGATATTCCCCGCAGAGCAGGCTCTTGGCGCAGCCGAAGGTCGGTCGATCAAGAAACAATCCCACGTGACAAGCCAGACCCATGCGCCTCGGATGCGCCAGGCCGTGCCCGTCGAGCATGAACACGTCCGGCTCACAGCGAATGCGCCGGGCCGCGGCGATGATCGCCGGGGCCTCACGAAAACTCAGCAGGCCGGGCACATAAGGGAAACGCACCGGTCTTACAACGTGGGTCGTCTCCACAACCGTGCGCGTGTGGAGGTCCCAGACGACCCAGCACGCGACGATACGCCTCTCCGAATCTAGAAAAGCACAGTCTGCGCCGGCGACAAGCCGGGGGCGCTTGCCGATCGGCTCAATCAACACGGCCTCGGCCAAAGTCCGCTGGATTTCCACCGCCCCTGTGGGCGTGACGTTCCAGCGGTGTAGGGCACGCGGGAGCTTCATGTCGCCATCGTATCTCCGCGCTTCTCAACTGCGTAGCAGGTCGCCGATTCAGTCCCTGATTGTTTCTCCCCGTCGGGACGAATATCATAAAGGTGGAAGAACAGGTTTCGTCATCCCACCCGGCCGATTTGCATGAACCCCCTTCCTATTCACTCTCTGCGTTTCGGGCTTGCCGCGATAACACTGCTGGCGATGCCGGTTCGCGCCGAGCTGATCAAGCTACGGGGCAAGGAAACGATTGCCTGCCGGGTCATTGAAGTGACCGACCTCGAGACGAGGGTGATCACCTCGGAGTCAGGCGAGCGGCGGGAACTGCGCATCTCGAATCAAACGATCGTCAAGCGAATTCACGGTTCCGAGGAGATCGCCGGCATCGAGAACAATCGCAGTGCCGCCAGTCTTTCTGACTGGGCTGCGTCCTACTACCACGCAGGTCTGGAGATGCTGGCGAAACGCTGTATCCGCGGCGCACTGGCTCTCAAACCACAGTTAGGCGCCAAGCCTCGCACCGCAACGCCGGGGGCCGCGCGAAACGTCGGCGACTTTGTCAATTTTTGGAATCGCATCGTCCTGCAGGCGAGAGCTGACGCGGCTGACAGTCGAGACGTCGCGGAGCACATGACTGTTGCCAAATGGGCGAAGGAAGCCGGTCTCAATGAGGACGCTGCCTACTACCTCCGAAAAGCGTGGAGCATGGCACCGGACTCCGTCGAAGCGGGACGTTTGGCCGGCGATTGGGGCGTGTCGCTGGAGCGATGGCTGCAAGTCGACCTGACGACCGCGTTGGATCAGCCGCTTCTGAAGGAATCGATTCAAGATGGGCAGGATCAGGTAACTGCCGAGGCCGAGAAGGAGTTCATTGTCATCCCGCTGCGATACGCACCGACGCTGTTCGCCGGCGATATGAACAAGTCTTCATCCACCACTCTGGCTCGCAATTCGCTGAAGGGAAAGAGCGGACGCGGATACTACGGACTGCGATTGGTCTCCTCGGAGAAGAATCGTCTCAACATCGACGGCGCCGATCAGAACCCGATCTACGAACGCATGGCCATCAAACCGCGCGAAGGTCGCGATCGCTTGATCGAGCTGCGCAATCACCTCGGGCCCCGGGTTCCGGCGCAAGCCGAGGGAGACGGCCAGAAGGGAAACCGGCCCGCCAAACAGCCGCGGCTTCGTTCTCGACCAATCACGGAGGTCGCCACGGGATGGATCGGTCTGGTCCTGGAAGTCCCGCGACAATCGAATACCTTAAAACTCGAATGGGCGCGCGGGGGCGAAGAGTCGATCGACCTGGCGTTTGTCAGAAGGTGCTCATCCTCATTGGCCGATTCCGTTCGCACGCCCGCGACGAACGCAGACGGCGCGAACTCCAGCGGCGGTTGGGCGGGATTTCAGGGAATCAAGACGGCACTGAGTCACGTGAGCGGCACCTCTCCATCCATGGCTTCACTCGCGATCGAGTGGCTGCTTCGCATCCGGCTCGACCTGGAGGGCAGGTCCGGCGATGAAGCGGACGCCGACCTCGAGGATTTCGCCTCCGCCATCGACGGTGCCATCATCCGTGCCGGGGCCCGTTCCGAGGAGCAGGTCCGCGTCTCCGCATGGCGATACTTTGCGACACACGCTTCGCGCTCCCGAATGAAGTTGTCGGCTAATGCCATGCGGGAACTTCGCCGCGGGCCGGCCGAGCTTCAACGAGCCTGGAACCGCATCGTATCGTGCGCCCTGGCGCAGGGACCATGCGGCATGTGGTGGGAAGCGCCGTCTCCCATACAGCACATCAGGGCGTCCGAGTCGAGCGACGATCGACTGACGGCGGTCCAGATGTGTGCCGCGAGCCTCTTGGAGTCGATGCTCGGATCGAACGATGTGCTCGTCTGTGCCGAAGCGATGGACCGGCTCATGGGACTTCCCACGGCGGCGACCGACTGGCGATTCCTCAAGGACGCCTCGCTCACCGCGCAGCGTCTGGCATTGGACCGCATTCACGACCTGCCGGACCCGGCCTCGCAGAGGCGGCTGATTCAGGCGCTGGTCCTCAGTGCCGCTCCCGAACTTGCACTTGATCTCTCGGAGGCAGCACGCGAGATCGAAATGCACGCCGGTCAGACCGGCGCAGAACTTCTCCGGCAATGGGACTCTCTGACGCTCGACGAACAGAAAGTCGCTTTTCTCAGCTCGCTGGGCGGCCTGAGCCTTGGCAACAGCATCTACGGGACGCGATTCAATGACATGATCAGTGAGGCCGTCACAGAGGACGGTGAGATACGCGAGGCGGCGTGGCGGCTGTGCATTAACCAGCTCCGATTCCGGAATGAAAACGTGGGGGCCGAATTCCTGACCACCAGGGCGATGTCTGGCAAGGCGTCCGCTTCAAAAGGCCACGGACCCTTTCCGATGCTTCTCGACAACGAGTCGAATGACCCGCTGATTCGGGTTGCGGCCGATGCCGTGCAGGGAGGTTCGTCCGACATCAGTTGCGCGGCGGCCGCCGCGCTGATTGAGCTCGGATATGCCGATGAGGCCGTCCGAGCGCTGTTGAGCGATGAGGTCGATCCGGAATCGAGAAAGTCTCTGCTTGATCGAATGTTGGCCGATCCGAGTCTCAACCGGAAGGATGCGTTTGTCGCGATGATGTCCGGCCTCCTGAAGCCCGGCGCGGCGGATTGCAGTTTGTCGATTTTCAATCATCTCCGCGAGTTGCTGTTGACGATGTCGCCGGAGGAGATGTGGCGGTTCCGTCTGGCGATCAAGGCCGGCGCCGATTTTGAGGCGATGGATGAACTGGGGCGGCGGCTCGACCCGACGGGGGCGAACAGCGTCAATCGGCTGATGCGGCTTACGGGACATTTTACGCAGCAGGACGTCCAGCGTCTTCGCAAAGCGAGCGGCGCTCAGGCTCGGTCGGAGGCGCTGGCGGAGATCAACCTGCGCGGGGGTTGTCGAGTCGATGGCGACTACAAGGCGCTGGCGATCATCTCAACCACCACTCAGATTCAACCGACCGCTGAAGAGAGCTCCGCCGGAAAATCCAGAGCGCTGCGGTGGTCGCATCCTCAGCGGGTGACCCTGGTCATGCCGCCCGTTCGGTTTCAGTCCGCGGAGCTTGATGATACTTACGAGGTCTATTGGGGCACCAAGTCGATCGGGCAGGGGCGGGTGCTCGAAGTCTCGCTGCCGGTTCGTGCATCGCGCGCTTATTACCCGCTGCTGCGATCGAACCTGGAGTGGTGGGCGGTTTCCGGGGTGAGCCCGGAGGAGGAGAGCGGCAGCGGGCCGCCGGTTTTTGGACCGCCGAGGTTTCAGAGTCGAAAGGTCCTCAGGACTCAGAGTGCCGGGACGATGACACTTCAGATTGGCGACTATCTCAGCCGGGGGATTCGCGATGCCCGGGTGTTTACGCCGGCCGAACTGGACGACCTGGTTCCACCGTCGCTTTTGATCACGCTTCGGTCGTGCGTCTTCAGCAGTTACGCCGGGACCACGACAACCATTCAGCCCGGCATGACGCCGGCGATGGAAGGCGACGTCCCGCAACTGAAGCCGAACCCCGGGCCGCGGCACTTGTCGAATATCCTGCTCATCTTCGAGCGGGACACGGGTGAAAATTGAATCCTCATTGGCCCGAACCGGGCCGGACTCCTTGAGCCATCGCGAATTCGCGTCATTCGGGGCCGGGGCCGAAGACGGTTCGTTCCTCGACGACGTCCCACTCATTGGCAATGGCGTACTCGATGACGGCCTCGGCCAGAGTGAGCATATCGACGCGGGCCGCCGAGCCGCCGAATTTGACCATCGGGGCCGAGACGACGCGGATGAGATGACGTCCAATATCGACGATGTCATACCGGGGCAGCGGATAGTTTCGCATGGCTTGCTCGAGCTGCTCGCACTGCATGGAGCCGGCCGCGGTGAGCCAGATGAAGGCCTGCTCGGTATCCGCTGTCTTCCACCACTTCGCGTCACGCGGTTGATTTTGTTCCTGAGCCATGACGTTTCCTCCCCCAAGGCGTCCGGTTGAACCTGACCGACGGCATTCGGGCCGCAGCGGTCGAACTCGTCGGATTCTAGGGAGGGGTTTCGCGGAATATCAACCTCCGCGAAGGTCCGAATTGTGCGGTTGGCTGTGATGTTTCGCGGGTGCTTGGGGATCGCGTGAAAACGCAAGTTTCGCGGCCGGGTTGGTGGTCCATCGCCAAACGGCAAGCCGCTTTGGGCCCAGCGCGGAGGGCTGCAAATTGAAAGTGACATAAGGTGAGTCACTTCGTTTCGGGCGATTGCAAATCGCGTGGCGGGCGTGTGTTGGGGCGGTTCGCGTTTTGGGTGGTTTTTTGGATGGAAACGTCAAAACGCAAAAAAGTCAAAAAGTCAAAACTTTGGGCGGCGAGTCTGCGCGGGTTCACTACGGAGTTCTCCTGTGTCATGCTTCCAGCGGGGGCGCGGGATGCGCGTAAGCCCCGCAGAATCGAAGGTGACAATAGGCGAAAAAAGTTTTTGGGGACGCTTGTAAGCGCTGTGTCGGGCATGTGTTGGGGCGGTTCGACTTTTCGGCGGTTTTGCGTGAAAACGCTGAATGTGAAACAAGACTGGTGTATGCCCGAATAGGCACGGAAAATTTCGGGGAAGTTCGTTTGTAAGTCTTTGAAAAAGGCGCCCAGGAGGTGACACAGGTGAATGCGGCGGCGCGGTGAGGGTCGGGCGGGGTTGGGATTTCAAGGGCGGAAAACATTGCATTTCATAATCTTTGCTCCCTGTCCGCGCCGATGAGGCGCGACGGGGCAGGGAATTGCGGCATTCAAGAGCAATGGGGATGAGAAAAGCTGCGTGCGCGAAGCAACTCACATGGTCGGAATCGCCAATATACTCATACTTCCGTTTGATCGCTTGTTGAGGGAATCCTGCGGATAGGATAGGCTTTTCGCCATGGGCAAACGTAAGGCTACTTCCAGGAAATCGGTTGCCGCCAAGTCGGCCGGCGCTGCCGGGAGGCCCTCGTCGCTGCTCGACACGCGGGTCATCTATTGCGGTGACAATCTCGAGCAGTTGGCCAAGCTGCCGGATGGGTGCGTCGACCTGATCTACATCGACCCGCCCTTCAACAGCAACCGCAACTACGAGGTCTTCTGGGGTGAGAGCAAGGAGAAGCGGGCCTTTGAGGACCGCCACGCCTGCCCTTTACGACGCGCAGCGTTGTCAAGGGCCAGCACGCAGGCGTACATCGACTACATGCGGCCGAGCTGCGTGGAGTTGGCCCGCGTGCTCAAGAAGACCGGCAGCTTCTATTATCACTGCGAATGGCACGCCAGCCACTACGTCAAGGTGGGTGCTGGATGTGATTTTCAGCGCGAACGACTTTTTGAACGAGAGAGATTGAAAGCAGCCAGCAGCCGCATGGTTGGAACGCACTGGCGGTGTCCCCAAATTGCTGCCAGAATGGGGCTTTCATGATTTCAAGTCTCAACTGAGGCATAGATAGTTAGATGCTAACTCGCCGTTTAATGCTCAATGACGTCCCGCTCGACCTGACCACGATCTCACAGGGCCAGCTGAACATCGAAGCAAAATCACGCAGCAACCTTTTCCCGTGGAACGGCCAGTTTTCGCCTCAACTGGTTCACGCATTCTTGGAAACCTATGCGTCGGCCGGCGACTGCGTGGCCGATTGTTTCCTCGGAAGCGGCACCGTCCTTGTCGAATCCGGAAACCTGCGTCTACGGGCGTTCGGTGCCGAGATCAATCCGGCAGCCTTCAAGATGGCCCAGACCTACACATTCATTAACGTGGAACAACGGGCCAAGCAGAAGGCCATCGATACTGTCGATGAACTCCTCGTGCGGTCCTTCGGCGGCCGTTCGCTGTTCTCTTGCTGCGATGACGGCGAGGTTACCGACATCAGGGCAACACTGGTCAATGTCTGGCTGGGCGAGAACGATACCAAGTGTCGTTTGCTCCTAGAGGCACTGATTGTCCTGCTCGACTTCTACAAGGCCGGTCTCACGGCCGAGAAAGTGCTGTCCACTTGGCAAAAGCTTCGGGGCCGGGTCGAAGGACTACCGTACTCCGAGGCGAAGATTGACTTGGCCCACTGTGACGCCCGGTGTTTGCCGCTAGCTGCCGGGTCGGTCGATCTCGTCATCACGTCTCCGCCTTACATCAACGTTTTCAACTACCACCAGCAATTCCGGGCATCCGTCGAGGCGATGGGCTGGGACTTGCTGCGCGTCGCCCGGTCGGAGATAGGATCGAACCGCAAGAACCGAGGCAACCGCTTCCTGACCGTAATCCAGTATTGCTTGGACATCGCACAGGCTCTATGCGAACTCCGGCGAATCTGCTCACTCAATGCACGAATCATCTTCGTAGTCGGGCGGGAGTCGAACGTGCGAAAGACGCCATTCTTCAACGGCGACATCGTTGCCCAGTTGGGCGTCCGCTGCGCGGACCTATGGGCCGAGTGCCGACAGGAGCGTGTCTTCACCAACCGGTTCGGGGCACAAATCTACGAGGACATCATCCACTTTCGGCCGAGAAGCACTCAAGTTAGCGAGGCACCAGTCGCTATCGCCGAGGAGATTCTCGAAGCGGCCCTTGCCCGTTCACCGGACGAATCGCAGTTGGACCTTCGCGACGCCCTTGCCCGGCTATCGGAGATCGTCCCTTCACCGATCTACGAACCCAGCCATTTCGACGTGAGGATGACCGCATGAAGCTGCCAACTCCGCATTTGGAAAAACTGAAGGCCACCTTAGAGAATGAGAAACTGCCGACTCAGGACAGGCCGATTATCGTGGCGGCCATCAAGAAGTATGAGGGTTGGATCAAGGCCCTGACGGAGGTTAAAGAGAATAGCGTGGAAGCGACCGTCAACACGATGGTCGCCCTGCTGAACGACTATAGGCTCTACTTCGACGTGGACGTAATCTTCGACCGGGAGGCAGATTTCCTCTATCGGCAGAAGGGCCAGACTAAACTCGACAACAGCGTAATCGAGGAGTTCCTACCCCATCTGGTCTTCAAGTGCGTCATGGAAGAAAGGGATACGACGGGCGTCGCCCTCGGACCGAATACCACGTTCTCCACGATCTACTTCGAATCGAGTTTCGACACCCCCGTTACCGGCGGCGGCCTGACCGTGCGTACCAAGGATCAGGACTTCGCCGTGGGTAAGGCACTGTTCTTAAAGGCGTCTCACGACCGAGAGTTTAAGGATGCCCTCTCCAAGGTGTTCTATCTGGGATATGTCGTAGCTGAGTGCAAGACTAACCTTGACAAAACTATGTTTCAGGAGGCCGTGGCCACGGCCCACGATTCCAAGTCGGCCGTCACCGGGTCGAAGTATTATCTCCTGTGCGAATGGCTGGACATGACGCCGACAAGTACCGCCCCCACGTCAATTGATGAAGTCATCATCCTGCGGAAGCAAAAACGCATGTCGTCCAACATCAGGGCGGCGTTCGGCACGAACGAGGGTCGAAAGAAGGGTCGAGACGCCTACGTGAATTTCCTCAAGGCCAACCCGTTCCGTCCGGAGATGTTCTTGCGGTTCGTCAACCACATCACCGGATTGCTCGGCGTCGAAGCACCTCAGGAAAACGTCGTGCTGGACAAGGGCTTCTTCTGAACAAGTATGCGGAAAAGTTGGGCTGGGCAGGAAGGGCCAGGCCGATCACATGTTCGCCGAAGACTGGTTCCCCATTCAGGTCAAGCAGGTCGACAAGGTGGGCAGACCGGACATCGACCAATTCGCCTATGTCATGGAAAAGGAAAACCGTCAGCGCGGCTTCTTCGTCGCCTTCGGCTACTCCCGCGACTCCGAGCAGGAGTGCGCCGCCTTCCACAAGCGAACGGGCCGGATCATCAAGCTCATCACCGTCCAGGAAATCCTCGACGAGCACCACGTCCAGAAGATGTAGACGCCTGACATGCTTGAGCGAAGATCGCCTCGACGGAGATATTCCAAGAGGTGACTGCGAAGCGCTGAGATAGGAAGAAGATCCAATGCCAAATCGGCCACAAGAACGCTTTCTCATGCGCGAGTACAAGAGTTATCGTACGCGCGTAACTGGCCTGTCTGCTACCTTCAGGGCCAATCGGCGCGATCCGCCTGATTTCTGGCTGACCGCGAGTGGGATTAAGTACGCCGTAGAAATCACAAACGTAGTCCATCAGGAGGATCGAAATATTTCCACTGCTCAGTGGGACTTGGTGCGCGAAGTGGAGCAGGAAACCTTTAACAAGGGAATTCTCAAGGGACGGTACATCGTTGCATTCCGCGAGCCTTGGGCTGGTCGTAAACAGAGACGCAAGTTCAGGCAACGTATTATCGATTTTGTAACACAGAATGCGAGGGTCGAACGGACCCCGAAGGTTGAACTCGTGGTTGACGGAAAATCACTTTGCGATATTGAGAAATATGCAAGCGATGGAACCAACATTCATCCGTTTGGAGGCGGGCTCAACGAACTCGGAGGGTTTGAAGATGATGTGCGAGATCAATTGTCTCCGCTTGTTGATCGTGCGATAAAGACCAAGGCAAAGAAAATGGCTTTACATCGGCCAGCAATACTTGTCCTTTACGACCTGTTTTGGTTAGCCGATGAATCGACCTTTACTGCATGCGTCCGCGCCGTGCCCGAAGCGAGCTTCTTCGAGGAGATCTACGTTGTCCAGGACAGGGGTCGCGGCTTCCTCGTTTCCGTGGGCGCGGCGCCGTGCAATCTGGGCGCGGGCCGGGCTTTGTGATGTGGCGGTGATGGTGGGCGGAGACGAAACCCCCGGTCATTGACCGGGGGCTAAATGGTAGATGGCGTAGGGTTGCGCGAGCATCAACGCCGATGGCGATGCCGATGACAATGACGATGACCACGTCGTCACCCACAAGGGGTGACGCTACGGGGCGCGCGCGTGATTTCTGGCGGAGCGCGCGGGCGACATCGTGGGGAGTGGGCTGGTGGGGAAGGTCCATCCTACGGCAGGCGTCGCGGGTGGGGATTTCGTATGATGCTGCGGGTGGGGATGGTTTGCGGCGCGAGCAGGAGAGATTGATTTGACGGTCATTCTGGAAGCGACGGGCCTTCGAGTGGAGTACGGGAAGACCGTTGCGCTGGATGATTTTTCGCTGAGTTTGCGCGGCGGGGACCTGCTCGGGATGATCGGGCCGAACGGGGCGGGGAAGACGACGAGCCTGAAGGCGATCGCCGGTTTGCAGCCGATCGCGGCCGGCCGCGTCCGGGTGATGGGGGAGACCATTGAGCCGGGGAACGTGGGGGCGATTTCTCGGATCGGCTTCGCGCCGGATACGCCGCCGGTTTATGAAGAGATGAACGTGGTGGACTTCCTGCGGTTCATCGGAAAATCGTATCGGCTTCAGGAAGACGAGATCGAGGAGCGGACGGGCTTCTGGCTGGAACAGCTTTGGCTGACGGACAAGCGGGCGTCGAAGATCAAGGCACTGTCACGGGGAATGCGTCAGCGATTGACCGTGGCGCGGACGCTTTTGCCGAACCCGACGCTGGCGCTGTTGGATGAGCCGGCGGCGGGCCTGGACCCGGCGGGCCGGGTGCAGTTTCGCAAGATGCTGGGGAGCCTGCGCGACCAGGGCAAGGCGCTGATTGTGAGTTCGCACATCCTCGCGGACCTGCACGAATACTGCACGCACATCGCGATCATGGAGGGCGGGAAGCTCAAGCAGTTCGGGACGGTGGCGCAGGTGGTGGGCGGGAGCGAGGACAATCGGTGCCTGTACCATGTCACACTGGCGCGGGTGGAGCCGGACGCGGGGCGGATACTGGGTGAGATTCCCTCGCTGACGCATATCGAGGTACACGGGCGGGAGATTTCGTTTGAGTTTGAGCACGATGACACGGCGGCGGCGGACCTGCTGGCGCGATTGATGCACGCGGGGCTGACGGTGGCGAGCTTTAGCCCGACGGATCATGACCTGGAGCAGGCGTATCTTCGGACGGGCATCAAGCAGGTGGACTAAACGATGAGCATGTTCGACGCACCGATGATCAGGAACCCGCTGGGCTGGGCTCAATTGATGCTGATGGGCGGGTGGAAGCGCCTGTGGGCGGTGGCGGGCCTGACGTCGGCGGGGATCATCGTTTGCAGCGTGATGATCTATCGGGCGGTGAACCTCAATCTACCTGCATTTGCTCAGAACGCCGTGGGCGTCTTGATGATGTGCGAGGCGGTGCTGCTGTTTTTCATTGCATCGGGGCAGATCAAGAAGGCGCTATTGCGGGACTTCACGACGGACATGATCACGTCGCACCGGCTGTCTGCGATGAGCGGGTACACGGCTGTGTTCGGATATGTGACGGGCCCGATCACGCAAATCTTGTCGATGAGCGCGGTGATCTGGGTGGCGATGCATGTTTTCATCTCGATGGTGACGCCGAGCATGGGAATCGGTCGGGTGTCGATGTTGGCGATTCCGTCGGTTCTTTATGCGATCATGCTTTGCGCGGCGGCGACGCTCTGGTCACTGGGAGTGCTCATCGGCCTGTCGACGCGCGGCAAGGCGGGCGTCCTGGGCGTCGTCATATTTCTGGCGATTTCAAACAACACAGGGATGTTCAAGATTGTGCCGGGTCTGTATGTCCTTTTTCCGCTCACGGAGATCGTGACAAGAAATATGACGACGGTGGGCAGCATCGCCTTCGACGCCCCGGCTCTGTTGGCGTCGGCGCTGATTCAGACGACGTTGACGCTGGTGTTCGTGATTGCGGCTGCGCGAAAGTTTCATCGCGACGACGTTCCCGCATTTACGCCGACGCTGGCGCACATTCTTCTGGCGATTTGCTCTTTGACCAGTGCTGTGGCGTTCAAGTACTGGCGTCCAAGCATGATGGGCGTCATTCCGGCGGAGTTCACGGTCGATCCGGGGAATCAGATGCTGATGACGCTTGCATCGCTGGCGCTGCTGTGTCTGCTACCGGTGGCGGTGGGTGCGAGCGCGGAGGCGCGATGGGCGAAGCGGGCGGCGGCTGATTCGCAGTTCGCGCCGCGGCGGCCGACGGCGTTTTATGCGTCGGCGGCGTCGGCGACGGCGGTGGCGCTGGGGATCATGCTGGTGGTGACGGGCAAGACTTTTCACGGACAATTGAAGGAGGTTACGGGGCTCTCACTTGCGCCAAACAGTGCCATGACGATGGCCTGGGCGTTCTTCCTTGCGATGCTGACGATGTCGGGACTTCTTCGTTATTGCTACGGGATCGGGATGGGGGGATTGACCGTGGGGAGTTTCGCGATCGCCCTCTTATGGCTGGCGCCGCTGCTGGCGGAGGCGGCGTGGTCGGTATTGATGGATGTTCATGCGACCAAGGGGTATTCGGTGCTGTTTACGATTTCGCCGATCGGGACCTGGGCGGCAGTTCTCAAGAAATTAGATGCGCCGGTGATGACGGGGCTGGGGGTACAGGGGATCGCCGCGTTGGGTGCATTGCTGCTTGCACGCCGGGTTCGCCGCCGGCAAGGCGTCGTCGCGGCGAAGTGATCGCCGGCCGGCCGGATTTTTGACGCCTCTTTGCATCGTGCGTAGAATCGCCTCGTAAGATACGCACAGCAACTTCGTTATATCAAAAGCGGATATCGCGCCACGCGGCTCTTCGGACGAGCGGCGAGGCGCCCGATCAAACCCAGATTCAGAAGGGACACATGATGACACGCTTTGACACGATCAAGGGGCTTTCATTTCTCGCACTCGGGATGGCGGGCTGCAGCCAGGGCGGCGGCTGGGGCACCGCGGCGGCGCCGAAGGACATGGCGAGCACGCCGCTGATTGCCCGGGATGTTTTCTTTGGGAACCCTGATCGGGCGGGGACGCAGATCAGCCCGGACGGGACGCGGATTGCGTTTCTGGCGGAGTCGAACGGGGTCATGAACGTGTGGGTGGCTCCGTTGAACCAACCGAACGATGCGCGGGTGGTGACGGATGACAAGGTACGGGGCATCCGGTCTTATCAGTGGGCGTACGACAACGATCACATTCTTTATGTTCAGGACAAGGGCGGCGACGAGAACTGGCACGTCTATGCGACGAACTTGCGGACCAACCAGACGCGCGACCTGACGCCGATGGACGGGGTGCAGGCGCGGATTCAGGAGAAGAGCGACGAATACCCGGGCGAGTTGCTTTTGGCGATTAACGATCGCAACAAGCAGCTTCACGATATCTATCGGGTGAACATCGCCAGCGGCGATCGAAAGCTGGTGATGCAGAACGACGGGTATGTCGGGTTTGTAACCGACAGTCAGTTCGGCGTGCGGTATGCCATGCGCATGACACCTGACGGGGGGATGGATGTGTTCAAGCCGTCGGGCGGGGATTGGACGCTGTCGGAGAAGATTCCGGCCGAGGACGCGCTGACGACGGAGCCGGTCGGCTTCGACAAGACGGGCAAGACGCTGTACCAGGTGGACAGCCGGGGCCGCAACACGGCCGGATTGTTCGCGATCAATGTCGAGACGAACGAGAAGAAGCTCCTCGCCGAGGATGCGAAGGCGGACGCGAGCGGGACGCTGGTCGATCCGAAGACGCATACGGTGCAGGCGGTGGCGTTTACCTATGAGCGGCAGCACTGGACGATTCTGGACGCGGCCATCAGGGCGGACATGGACTACCTCGGCAGCGTGGCCGACGGCGAGATCAACGTCTCCAGCCGATCGCAGGATGACAATCACTGGATCGTCGCCTATGTCATGGACAATGGCCCGGTGAGTTACTACCACTACGACCGGCCGGCGAAGAAGGCGAAGTTCCTCTTTACGAACCGCAGGAAGCTCGAAGGATTGCCGCTGGCGAAGATGCATCCGGTGGTGATCAAGTCGCGCGACGGCATGGACTTGGTGAGTTATCTTTCCATTCCGGCGTGGGCCGACAAGAAGGCGAACGGTCATCCGGAGCAGCCGCTGCCGCTGGTGCTCAATGTGCACGGGGGCCCGTGGGCGCGCGATGACTGGGGCTTCGATCCGGAGCATCAGTGGCTCACGAATCGCGGCTACGCCGTCTTGAGCGTGAACTTCCGCGGCTCGACGGGGCTGGGCAAGAAGTTCATCAATGCGGCGAACATGGAGTGGGCGGGCACGATGCACAACGATCTGCTCGACGCGGTCGCGTGGGCCGTCCATGAGAAGATCGCCGATCCGGCGAAGGTGGCGATCTATGGCGGCAGCTACGGCGGATATGCGACGCTGGTCGGTTTGACCTACACGCCGGACACATTCTGCTGCGGCGTGGATATCGTCGGGCCGTCGAACCTGATCACGCTGCTCAACTCGATCCCGCCATATTGGAAGCCGATGCTCGACATGTTCACCAGCCGCGTCGGAGACCATCGGACCGAAGAAGGCAAGAAGCTCCTGATGGAGCGGTCGCCGCTGAACAAGGTTGAGAATATCAAGAAGCCCCTGCTGATCGCCCAGGGCGCCAATGACCCGCGCGTGAAGCAGGCGGAGGCGGATCAGATTGTCGCGGCCATGCAGCAGAAGAACATTCCCGTGACGTATGTCCTCTTCCCGGATGAGGGGCATGGCTTTGCCCGACCGGAGAATCGGACGGCCTTCTATGCCGTCGTCGAGGAGTTTTTGGCCAAGCAACTGGGTGGCCGGTTCCAGCCGATCGGCGATGACTTCAGTGGTTCTTCGATCACGTCGCCGGAGGGCGCGGAGCAGTTGCCGGGCCTGAGCAAGGCGATCTCAAAGAGCTGAGTCGGCGTCGAGGCAGGCCTGGAGGATTTTCTGGGCGGCGATGCGATCGGTGAGGCCCTTGCGGCTTCGTTGCGGAATTTCCGCCTGATCGAGGACGTCATCGGCGGCGAAGGAGCTGAGCCGTTCGTCGAAGAGGCGAACGGGCTTGCCGGAGAGTCGGGCGAGTTCGGCGGCGAAGCGGCGCGTCAGGGCGGTCTGGTCGCTTTCGGTTCCGTCCATGCTGAGCGGCAGACCGACGACGAACTCGCCGGCGTTTTCATTCGCGGCCAGATCAGCGACTGCGCGGGCATCGCGCGTGACATCGTTGCGACCGTTGAGGGTGGCGAGCGGCGCGGCGATTTTTGTTTCGCGGTCGGCGACGGCGATGCCGATGCGGCGCGTGCCGTAGTCGATCCCGAGGATGCGAATTGCGCTTGCCATGATGCGGGGTCAGAGGTAGCCGTTCTTGCCCAAGCCCTCGAGCCGGGCCACGAGGGTTTTGATTTCCTGCACTTGATCGCGTCGGCAGACGAGGGTGGCGTTCTTGCTGTGGACGACCACGAGGTCTTCCGCGCCGACGACGGCGATGAGGTGGTCTTCCTCGCTGACGATGATGTTGCCCCGGCCGTCGATGACGAGATGTTCGGGGGCGGCGGTCGTGTTTCCGGAGGAGTCGGCACCCATGACGGAGGGCAGGGCCGTCCAGTTGCCGACGTCGAGCCACTCGAGGTCCATTTCCACGGTCAATACTTTGGCGGCTTTCTCCATGACGGCGTGGTCGATGCTGATGCGCGGGAGCGCGGCGTAGATCGCGTGGGCGGCATCGGAGGTGAGGCCTGCGATGCCGCTTTCGGCGAGCTGCGCGGCGGCGGCTGCCGTCTCAGGCAAATGCAGACGAAGCTGATCGAGGATGGCCGCGGTGCGCCAGACGAACATGCCGCTGTTCCACAAGTACTCTCCGGAATCGATGTATTGGCGGGCGGTGGCGGCGTCGGGCTTTTCCTTGAAGGCGGTCACTTCGTAGACACCGTCGGCGGCGGGGCGGCCGCGCCGGACGTAGCCGAGGCCGGTGTGCGGTTCGGTCGGTTTGACGCCAAAGGTGATCAGTGCGTCAGCGTAGCGCACGGCGGCGTCGTAGCCGCGGCGGACGATATCGACGAAGCGATCGGCCGGGCGGATGACGTGGTCGGCGGTGAAGACGCCCATGATGGTTTCGGACTGACGGGCGTGGAGCATCGCGGCTGAGAGGGCGATGGCGGCGGCGGTGTCGCGGCCGAGCGGCTCGCCGATCAGGTTCTCGTGCGGGAGCATCGGCAATTCTTCGGCGATGGCGGGCAGGTGGTCATTCAAGGTGATGACGTAAATGTCGCGGGGATCGAGCAGGCCGGTGAGGCGCTCGACGGCGCGATAGATCAGGCTTCTGCCGTCAATGATGCGAAGGAGCTGCTTGGGCCGGTCCCTGCGCGAGAGGGGCCAGAGGCGCGTTCCCGACCCGCCGGCCATAATGACGGCTTTTCGTTCCATGCGAGGAACATGATAACCGGTCGCGCGGCGTGCGGGGCATCGGCGCGATCAGGCGTAGATGAGTGTCGCCGAGATCGCCTCGGCGGAGGTGAAGCGACCCCAGTCGCGGTCGCCGCCGAGACGGCGGGAGATTCGTCGGAGCCGGTCCTTGAGATCTTCGGCACGGACGTAATCGGAGAGCGACAGTCCGTCGTAGAGTTGGCAGAGGCTTCGGAAAACGATGGCGGCGTCGGTCTTGACGGCGTAGGCGTCGACGGGGAAGCCGTAGGCGCGGCAGAGCATGGGGCGGGACTCGTACACGACGCAGAGATTGTCGGCCAGGAGCGGGCAGGCGGGGCCGAGATCGCGATTGAGGCGGGAGATGCGGGCCGAGAACGACGGCTCATCTCGCTTGCCGGGCATGTCGAGCGGTGAGACATTGTCCGCGAAGAGTCGGGCTTGTTGGTCGATCAGGGACTGGGCGGCGCGCTGGGCGGGGATTCTCAAATCGGCCGGGAGTGCTTCGATCGCTGCGGACCAGGCGACGGCCTCGGCGAGGCTGACGCCGAAAAAGGCGCCGCGTTTGCAGCAATGGCTGCATCCGGCCTTGCAGAGATGGGGGTTGGCGGCGTCGGATTTGTAGGCGTCGGACCGCGCGTTGAACTCGGCATACAGGCTGTTCAGATCGGCGAGGGCTGACTCGGCATCGTGGAGATCGATGCCGAGGCCGGCGATGTCAATGTGGACGGGGGCGTGCATGAACCGCTATTGTATCCGCTGATCAAGCGAACCCTTGCAAGGCAGGCACAACGACCCATGCGACTACTTTCCGGCGTCCAACCCTCGGGCAAACTGCACCTCGGCAACTATTTCGGGGCGATGAAGCAGCACATCGAGAATCAGGAGAAGCACGAGTGCTTCATCTTCATCGCCAACTATCACGCCCTGACGACGATACAGGATCCCAAGCGGCTGGCCGAGCTGACGCGGGACGTGGCGATCGATTATCTGGCGCTGGGGTTTGATCCGACCAAGGCGCTTCTGTTTCGCCAGAGCGACGTGCCGGAGGTGTGCGAGCTGTCTTGGATACTCTCGACCGTTACCGGCAAGGGGCTGCTGGAGCGGGCCGTCAGCTACAAGGACAAAGTGGCCAAGGGGCTGTCGGCGAGCATGGGCTTGTTCTCGTACCCGATCCTCCAGGCGGCGGACATTCTGATTTATCGAAGTGATGCCGTGCCGGTGGGGAAGGACCAGGTGCAGCACATTGAGATGACCGCGGACATGGCCGGCTACTTCCACAATACCTTCAACTGCGAGGTGTTTGTGCTTCCGAAGGCGATGCTCAACGAGGCGGCGGTCGTGCCGGGCGTCGACGGAGAGAAGATGAGCAAGAGCTACGGCAACACGATTGAGATCTTCGAAGAGGCGGGCCCGGCGAAGAAAAAGATCATGGGCTTGAAGACGGACAGTACGCCGGTGGCCGATCCGAAGAACCCTGAGACGTGCAATGTGTTCGCCCTGCTGAAGCTGTTCGCGAGCCGTAAGGAGACGGCCGAGTGGGACGCCAGGTATCGCGCGGGGGGCATGGGCTACGGCGATGCAAAAAAGCGGCTTGCGGAGCTTTATGAGGAGCAGTTCGGCCCGGCAAGGGAGCGGCGGAAGAAGCTGGCAGCCGACCCCGCCTATGTGGATGGGGTGCTGGCGGAGGCGGGGCGAAAAGCCCGGGCCGTGGCGATCGAGGTCATGGATGCGGTTCGGGCGGCCTGTGGAATCGTGAGTGCCGGGAAGTAATCACCCCCCGGATTGCTGCGACCTCTTTTATTTTGTCAATTGACCCATTTTTGTCGGCCAAACGATTTACCCTGGCCTCTCCCGATTCGCTACAATGAGATTGAGCCCTGCGGGATCTTGCACCCGGACCCAATGCAACGGGATTTCCATTCCCGACATTGTTCGCGATTTTCGGGGCCCAGGGTCTTCAAGTAGATGACAATTGTGAGAGATTCGGGGATGCGGTCGAAATCCGTCTGCCTGATTGGAGCTCTGGTGATTCTCGCCGGCGCCGATGCTGCGCGCAGCGCGGAAGTCATTCTGAGCCGGGCGGGCGAGGATTGGAAGTACAAGGACGACGGAAGCAATCTGGGAACAATCTGGCGCTCGCCCTTTTTCAACGACAGCGCATGGGCTATCGGTACAGCGCAGCTCGGTTACGGCGACGGTGACGAGGATACGGTGGTCAGTTACGGCCCCGATCCGTCCAACAAGTACATCACCACGTATTTTCGCCGAAGCTTTACCGTCGACGACCGGTCCATCTTTTCGGGGTTGCAAGTTTTACTTCTGAGGGACGACGGCGCGATCGTCTATCTGAACGGGGCCGTCATTTTTCGCTCCAACATGCCGACGGGTATTGCGACATACACGACGCCCGCGGCGTCGGTGGTGAGCGGAAGCGATGAATCCACATGGTATTCGGCGATCGTGCCGCTCGGTCTCCTGCTCAACGGGATGAACGTACTCGCCGTGGAGATTCACCAGTCGGACGCGCAGAGTTCGGACATCAGTTTCGATCTTCAACTCGTCGGGCTGACGACCGCTCCCGATCTGGTCAACGCGGGGTCAACATGGCGGTATCTGGACAACGGGAGCAATCAGGGCACAGCCTGGCGTGGAACCTCTTTTGACGACTCCGGATGGCCCAGCGGCCCGGCGCAACTGGGTTATGGCGACGGCGATGAGGCAACCATCGTCAGCTACGGACCCAGCGCTTCGAACAAACACATCACGACCTACTTCAGACGGGTCATCAATGTGTCGAACCCGCTCGACTTCGGGGCAAATCTCACGCTGTCCGTTTTGCGCGATGACGGGGCCGTCGTCTATCTGAATGGAACCGAAGTATTTCGTGACGGGCTGCCCAGTGGAAACGTGCAGTACAACACTCCGGCGAATCAGGTCGTCGGGTATGAGCTGGAGAATCGCTTCGTACAAACGCTCGTGCCCGCGTCGTTGCTGGTCGCCGGGCCGAACGTGATCGCGGCGGAGATTCACCAGTCGGACCCGGCCAGTTCCGACCTCAGCTTTGATTTATCCCTGGCTGCCACGCCGCTGGTTAATCCGACGGTCACGCGCGGGCCCTATCTGCAATCGGCGTCACCGACTTCGATGGTGGTTCGCTGGCGAACAAACGTCCCCACGGACAGCCTGGTGCAATGCGGCACGACGCTGGGCGATTTCACGTGGATGTTTCAGAAACCCGGCGCGACGACGGATCATGAAGTGACGATGACCGGAATGATGCCCGACACGAAGTATTTCTACACGGTGGGATCGACCTCGGGGATTCAGGCGGGCAATACGCCGGACCATTATTTTGTCACGCCGCCGGCGGCCGGCGCGCTCAAGCCGACTCGCGTCTGGGTGCTCGGCGACTCAGGGCATGCCAACAGCGGACAGATCGCGGTTCGGAATGCTTACTACGCCTTCACCGAGGGGACGCATACTGATTTGTGGATCATGCTGGGGGACAATGCCTACATCGACGGGACGGATGGGCAGTATCAGACGGCGCTGTTTAACTCGTACCCAACGATGCTTCGGAAGTCGGTGCTCTGGCCGGCGATCGGGAATCACGACTCGCATAGTTCGGACTCGCTCACGTCGTCGGGCGTTTATTTTGACATCTTCACGCTGCCGAAGAACGGAGAGTGCGGCGGAACGCCGTCGGGGACGGAAGCCTACTTTTCGTTCGACCACGGCGACATACACTTCATCGTGCTGGATTCCGACGACAGCCCGCGTGCGCCGACCGGCGCGATGCTGACCTGGCTGGCGGAGGATCTGGCTGCAACGGACCAGACCTGGATCATCGCCTTCTGGCATCATCCGCCCTACTCAAAGGGGGGCCACAATTCCGACAACGCGTCGGACAGCGGCGGGCGGATGAAGGATATGCGGGAAAATGCGCTGCCGATTTTGGAGGCGGGCGGCGTGGACCTCGTCATGACGGGCCATAGCCATTCTTATGAGCGGTCGTACCTGCTGGACGGTCACTATGGGACGTCGAACACGCTTGTGCCGTCTATGGTGATAGACGGCGGCGATGGTCGCTTCCGCGGCGATGGCGCCTACGTCAAGCCGACCGCGAGGCCGAATGGACACGAGGGGACAGTCTATGTCGTCGCGGGCAGTTCGAGCGAGGCGACGGGCGGCTCATTCGATCACCCAGCGATGTACATTTCGATGAGTGCGCTTGGCTCGGTTGTTCTGGATATCGATGGCGGGCGCCTGGAAGCGAAATTCCTTGGGGCGACCGGGGCCGTGCAGGACTGTTTTACGATCTTCAAGGGGCGGCCGGAGTCGAAGGGGGATCTGAATTGCGACGGGGCGATGAATCTTGAGGACATTGGGCCGTTCACGGCGGCGCTGCTGGCGACGTTGTCATCTGCCGGACCCGAAGACGGTGAGGAGGATTCAGAACTTCCATGTCCACAGTCGACGGCCGACCTCAACGGGGACGGGCTGATCAACGGGCTGGACATCGAAGTGATGACGGGGGAACTGTTGAAGGGATTGTGCCCGTAGGGCGCTTGCCGACGCGCTTGACGCCGCATCGGACGAGGACGAAGTCGGGCCTATCATGTCGCCATCGATTTCAGTAGCTTAAGCTCTCGCTCGCCTGCGCGGCGCCAGTCGGGGACATCGGGGGCAGATGAACTCTCAGCGTATTCCAACGGCGTGACCGGCGCGGCCTGCGCCTCACCAAACAGCCGAAACGTGGCGCGGATGGACATGTCGATTCGCCTGCCGGCGCGGCGCACGAGATGCTCCAGCGTCGGGATGCCGGCCCCGTGAATCGTCGCGATGGCGTGGAAGATGGGCGACTGCCCGCCGACGTTTTCGATCACCACCGCGCGGAGATTCACGTCGGCCCCGCGATCGAGCAGCACGTCGATGCAGGCCAGCTCGTCGAACTCGGTCGCCAGATGGAGCAGGCCTGCGCCCCGAAGACCGATGTTGCCGTAGGGCATGTCGGGGAATCGCCGGGCGAGGAGGGACGAGTCGCGGTCGATGCAACCGGCGAGGGCGGCGGCGTCTCCCCGATGGATGGCCAGCATCGGAGCGGTCACTTCGGATGGAACGGCAGCGCCGTGTCTGAGGAGGATGTCGATGCAGCGGTGCTTGCGCTCGTTGGCCCCGCGCATGTATGCGCCGAGGACGTAGCTCATCGGTGTCGCGCCGCCGTTTTTGGTCACCACGGCGGGGAACGTCACGTCGGCGCCGTGGTCGATCAGAAATTGCAGGCCATCAGGGTCGAGGCACTCGCCGGTGACGAAGACGATCGGGCCGTAGTTCGCGCCGTACTGGCCGTCCGGGTCCGCGCCGGCGTCGATCAATGCCTCTGCGATGGCTTTGCGTTCGCTGAATCTCAGGACCGACCGGGCCAGGGCCAGATCGAGATCGTGCCGGGTGAAGGGGCCGTTGGACAGGATGCGGCGCACGGCGTCGAGATCATTGCGGTTGGCGGCGGCGGGCAGCGGCTCCATGTCGTGCTTGCCGGAGGTCGCCTCGGTCGCGCCGCGGCTCATGGTCTCGACGACGCGGGACAGCTCGGTCCAGTTGGCGCAGCCGTAGTCGAGCGCGAGCTGGTGCTGGGCCTGCTGGAGCGACAAATCGGGCCGGGACTTTGCCAGACGCTTGGCCTGCTTCTTCAGGTTTTCGAGCGAGGGGTTGACGGGCAGGCGCTTGCGAGGACGATCGGATCGCGCGGACATCAGACAAAACCCTTTCCGTAGCGCCGGTTGTCCGCAAAGAAGCCATCGCTCCCGCCGGCAGGAAAAGGTCGAGAATATTGCTGCAATCGAAGGTGGGCTAAGCCCTTCCCGCGGACACGAGACGCGGCCTTTCCGCGATGGGTCCAGCGTATGCAAAGGGCGCAGGCGAATCAAGTCATGGCGGAGAAAAACTGACGGCCGAGACGGGGGTGCCACCCAAACTTTATCAGTACCAAGAGAACCGGCGGGGTTTCCCTTTCGCCGCTGACCACTCATAATTGACCTCTCGGCGGGGCAGTGGTTCCCGCGCAAGGATGCGACCGTGACCATGACCGACTATTCCGTTCAAACTGACGTTTATAACGGCCCGTTGGATTTGCTGCTGTATCTGATCCGGCGGGACGAGGTGGATCTTTACGACATCCCGATCGCGCGGGTGACGGAGCAGTATTGCCGCTATGTGGAGACGCTGGCCTCGATCGACCCGAACGTGGCCGGCGATTTTCTGGTGATGGCAGCGACGCTGATGGAGATCAAGAGCCGGATGCTGCTGCCGCGTCCGCCGGCGACGGAGGAGGCGGAGGAGGACTTTTCCGATCCGCGATTGGAGCTGGTCCGGCAGCTACTGGAATACAAGAAATTCAAGGATGCCTCGCTGGAGCTGGGGGCGGCGGCAGATTCGCAGGCGCAGATGTGGCCGCGGACGCCGGCGAAGCCGAAGGCGGCGGGGCCGACCGAGATCGATCTGGACGACGTGCAGATATGGGATCTCGTCGCGGTCTTCAACAAGCTGATGGCGTCGATCGGCGCCGGGGCGGCGACGCACGATGTGGTCTTCGATGACACGCCGATTGCGCTGCACGCTACGGACATTCTCGATCGGCTGGAGCGCGAGGGAGGCGAGCTTGGTTTTGAGCATGTGTTCATCGGGCGCACGCGCGCGGAGATGATCGGCCTGTTTCTCGCCTTGTTGGAGCTGATGCGGCAGCAGCGCGTTCGCATCGTACAGGAGGCGGTGCTGGGACCGATCCGCGTCATGCTGCTTTCCACGGAGCCGATCACCATCGGGGCGGAGTGGGAGCCGGCGATTCGCGAGGCGGTGTTGGGGCCGACGGTTGAGACGCCCGACGATGTCGCCGCGGCCAAGGCGTCGGACGATGCCGAGACCGGGGAGGAGCTGGACGGCATCGAGCTTGACGACGAGGAATCGTTCGCGGAACTGGACAAGATCAAGACGGACGTGGACATCGACGCGATCCTTCATCAGGACGAGGACGCGGCGGAACCCGAGGATGAGGAGCAGTCGTCATGAAGCCGTCGGAGAAACTTGCCGAACTGAAACTCGCCCTGCCGCCGTTTGTCGCGCCGATCGGCTCGTACATTCCCGGCATTCGCACGGGCAACCTCGTCCTCGTCAGCGGGCAGCTTCCTTTCGTCGAGGGCAAGCTCACCTGCACCGGCAAGGTGGGTCAGGACGTGGCGCTTGAGCAGGCCAACGCCGCGGCGCGGACGGCGGGGCTCAACGCCCTGGGCATTGCGGCACATACGGTCGGCGGCATCGACAACATCAAGCGGATCATCCGACTGGCGGTCTTCGTGAACAGCGCGCCGGGCTTTTTCGATCAGCCGAAGGTGGCCAACGGGGCGAGCGACATGATGGTGCAGATCTTCGGCGAGGCGGGCAAGCACGTCCGCGCGGCCGTGGGGGCGAGCGAACTGCCAATGAACGCGGCGGTGGAAGTCGAGTTGATGGCGGAATGCTAGAGCAACCCTCTCATACACCATTGCGCCCCGTTTGGTGGGATGATTCGATCGCTCCGCGCGGGGCGCTGGCGATGATCGACCAGACGAAGCTGCCGAGCGAGTTCGTCACGATTGCCTGCCGCACATCCGCCGAGGTGTGGGATGCGATCAAGCAGCTCAAGGTGCGCGGGGCGCCGGCGATCGGCGTGGCGGCGGCGTATGGCGTGATCGTCGGGCTCGATGAGGCCGGGCCGGGCGATGCGAACTGGCGCGGGGCGCTGGGGAAGACGTGCGAATATCTGGCGACGAGCCGGCCGACGGCGGTGAATTTATTTTGGGCACTCGATCGGATGCGGCGCAAGGCGGACGCGCTGGGCGGCGTTAAGTGGGCGGAGGCGCGGGCGGCGCTACTGACCGAGGCGCATGCAATCCGCGATGAAGACGCGGCGATGTGCAGGGCGATCGGCGCGAACGGGCAGCACCTGATTCCCGAGGGCGGCGGCGTGCTGACGCATTGCAACGCCGGGGCGCTGGCGACGAGCGAATATGGCACGGCCCTGGCGGTCATGTATGCCGCGCACGAGAAGCATCGACGGTTCAAAGTCTATGCCGATGAAACGCGGCCGCTGCTTCAGGGCTCGCGGCTGACGGTCTGGGAGCTGATGCGCGGCGGCATCGACGCGACGGTCATCTGCGACAACATGGCGGCCGTGGTGATGCGCGAGAAGAAGGTGGACATCGTGGTGACGGGGGCGGATCGGATCGCGGCGAACGGTGACACGGCCAACAAGATCGGCACCTATGGCGTCGCGGTGCTGGCGAAGGCCCACGGCATTCCGTTTTATGTGGCAGCGCCGAGTTCCACTTTTGATCTGACCATTTCCGATGGGTCGGCGATACCGATTGAGTATCGCGACCCCGCCGAGGTGCGGGCCATCGGCGGCCATGCCATCGCACCGACCGACGTGCCGTGCTACACGCCGGCTTTTGACGTGACGCCGGCTTCGCTGATCGCGGGGATCATTACCGAGAAGGGCCTCATCTCGCCGGTGAGCAGCGAGTCGATTGCACGCACAATCGGCAAGGGTCGATGAATCTAACGATGTTTATTTTCGCGGGGCGTCGGGCTTCGCGTTTTGCGGGGGCGCGCTCCACTCGGCGGCGGGCTGTCGCGCTTCGTCGCGTGCGAGGTCGGCGCTGATGATCTGCCAGTCGGCCCAGTGGTCACCATTCCACTCGTTTGAGTAGAGGTGCATCTTCCCGTCCGATGCGACGCCGGAGAGCATGAGCACGATGTCGTCGGAATTCGGCCGGGCCCGCATGGCGAGGTATCCGACGCGCATGGCCACGGGCAGGCGAATGGACCGGGTTTTCTCGACGGACGCACCATCGAAGACGCGACAGACGAGCTTTCGATTGTCCGCATCGTAGCAGGTGATGATCGCATCGCCGGACTTCTGTTCGTAGGCCAGGTCGAAGACGCGGCCGAGCAGTTCCTTGATTCCTTTGCAGACGTCGAACGAACGGGCGATGCCGGTATCCGCGGTGACCGTCATGCTGACGCGCCCGTCTTCCCACAAGGCAACGACCGCCGATTCCTCGCGCGTCGGGCAGTCCTTGGAGACGACCACGACGGGCAGTTGGGTGAGCGGCAGAGGGCCCTCGTGCTCGATGCCGGTGCCGGAGCGCTGGCGGATTCTTGTGAGCGGGTCATGGTTGGCGACCGGTCTGACGGCAGGCGAGAGATTTTTTGCGGCGACGGGAGCGGCGTCGCGCGAGGATGGCGCTGCAAACAGTACGAAGACGATGAGCCCGACATTCATAGGATTGCCCTCCGACGGCGGTGCGGCGAAGGGCCGCTGCCGTTGGAGAATCTTTTTGGCACCGGGTGCGCCGCCGGGGCCGCTGGCGTGCGGGCGACGCGGCGGTCCTCTAATTCCGGGTCCCGTTTGTGAAACGTGTCGGACCGTATCGGGCGGGTAGGGTCGTGCGGATCGTGACGATTCAGCCGTTTCGTTGCGCGGCTAAGTGCGGACTGAAGCGGCAATTGCGTGCCTGGCAAACGGCGCAGTGATTCTGCGCCGGCACGGCCATCCGGGAAGTTGGGTCCGAGTATTGAGGGCTTGGATGAGACAAACGCGAGGCCGCGCGGGGGTGACCGATCGGGCCGGGATCGGGGACTCTTGAAACGCCCTGGCGAGCGGGGTACTATAAGTTAATCAATCGTGTTCCCGAGCGAGCCACCGGTTGATCAGCAACACCCCCGCCCGAAGAAACCTGCCTGGGGAATTGAGAGAATAAAAAGATGAAGCGCAAACTACGAGTCGTTAAGTTCGTGATTGCCGTCTGCAGCGGCGCTTATGTCCTGCAACTTGGGACTTGCATTTCAGGCGGAATCAGCACCCTGTTTGCATCGTTTCCCACGGGGACGGTCCTGACGGACCTCGGGTTCCCGGGAGTGTGCGGGACGCCGAACTACTTCTTCGTTGATGAGAACGGCATCCCGCAAGGCGAGGTGTTCAACACGGAAGATGACCTGGTGTTCTTCTGTCCGGCCGATGCGGTGCAACAGGATGCAGGCGGCGACGGCGGTTGATCGATCAGAATATTCAGAGTCTTTTCGGCAGCCCGAAGTGGCTGTCTTGATCAGTAGAGCGATGCTCCTCGCGGACCCACGAGGAAAAGAGAGCGAATTCAGATGAGAGCGAACATGAAGAATCACAAGCGAATCAAAAAGATCGGGATGACTATCAGTGCCGTTCTGGCCGGAGGGGCCGTCTTTGACAACGGCTGCTTCAACACGTTGGCTTCGATCAACGTGTGTGGCACCCTTTTGACCTTCTGCACGCCGGCGGATCAGATTAACGCCTTGTTTCCGTACCTGACGATTCCTGATTTCGGCACGGACCCATCCTGCACCGTCCCATTCGGATGCGGCACGGGTGATATCTACACAGATATTCCCGTCGGCCTGCCCGGCGGCACGGCGCCCGACCAGCCTGCGGATGATCAAGGCGGCGGTCTCGGCGGCGGCGGCGGCGGCAACTAGCCACCGTTAGCTCGTCCTTTCATCACAACCTTTCATTCGATGGCCCGTGACTTCGCGTCGCGGGCCATCTCTTTTTTGCAGTCCGATGCGCACTGCCCCTTCGCCTCTACAATGCCTGCGTGACCCTGCTCGTCAGAAATCTTGCCCTGTCGATTGACGCGCCGGAGGAGGAACTGCTCCAAAGGGTCGCGAAGCGGCTGCGTGTCGCGCCGGAGGAGATTCAGGGGCACGGGATCGTTCGACGGTCCATCGATGCCCGATTCAAGGACCGTGTTTCATTTGTATACAACGTCGAGGTATCCCTTGCGGGAGGTCCGCGCGACGAGCGGAAAGTGCTCAAGCGGCTGAACCGCGCCGATGTGGCCATGCTGACAGGCGAACCGAGGCAGCCGCTGGAAAACGGCGCAGAACCTCTGGCTCATCGGCCGATCGTCGTCGGATTCGGTCCGGCGGGAATGTTCGCGGCGCTGTGGCTGGCGCGGCACGGTCTGCGGCCGATTGTTCTGGAGCGCGGCCAAGGGGTGAAGGTTCGTCACCGCGACATCCTTCAGCGGTTTTATCGCGAGCACGATTTCGATCCGGAGAGCAACCTGCTCTTCGGCGAGGGCGGGGCCGGGGCCTACAGCGACGGCAAGCTATACACGCGGGTGAACGACCCGCGGATGCGCGAAATCCTCCAGGTGTTTGTGGACCACGGCGGCAAGCCCGACATTCTGGTGGACAGCCGTCCGCACCTGGGCAGCGACTGGATTCCGACGCTATGTTGGCGGATCCGCCGGACCATCGAGTCACTGGGCGGCGAGGTGCGATTCGGCGCGCGGCTCGATCGTGTGGATATCGCGGACGGCGCGCTCACGTCGATTCGCGTCGGCGGTGAGACGATCACGCCCGGCCCTGTGCTCATGGGGATTGGTCACTCAGCTCATGATACGGTGCGTATGTTGATCGCGTCGGGGGTGACGATTGTCGCGAAGCCGTTTCAGATCGGGGTCCGTGTCGAGCACCCGCAGGCGCTGGTCGATCGCTGGCAATACGGGTCGTCGTGCGGGCATCGGCGATTGCCGCCGGCGGAATATCATCTTGTGGCCAAAGGGGCGGCATCGTCGCGCGGGGACGTGTACAGCTTCTGCATGTGTCCCGGCGGGGTCATTCTGCCCACGAATGAGTCGGCGGGGATCATCGCCACCAACGGGGCATCGGGCGTCAATCGGTCCAAGCCGTTCGCCAACAGCGGACTTGTGCTCACAGTCCCGACGGAGGAGTTCGGCAACGATCCGCTGGCGGGCATCGACTTCATTCACAAGTGGGAACGCGCGGCTTTTGAGCTGACCGGCGAGACGTATCAGGTTCCCGCCCAGCGGGCGACCGATTTCCTGGTCGATCGGGCATCCGACGGGAAGCTGGACACCAGCTATCCACTTGGCGGGCGGTGGACGGCCATTCGGAACACCCTCCCGTCCTTTGCAACCGATGCCATCCAGCGGGCCCTGGCGGACCTCGACCGCAGGATGCCGGGTTTCGCCGGGCCGGAGGCCCTGGTGACCGGGCCCGAGACCAGGGCATCGGCGCCAATTCGCATCCTGCGCGACGCCGACACGCGGGAGAGCATCACTGCCGCCGGGCTGTACCCCATCGGCGAAGGGGCGGGCTATGCCGGGGGCATCATGTCGGCGGCGGCGGACGGCATCGCCACGGCGGAACTGCTGATCCGGCGATACGCCCCCCTGAAATAGACCTCGTCGAATTATTTCTGCCCAAGCTCAACGGGACCGACGCTGGCCTCTTCTATGAGCGTAATCCCCCCATTTCCGGGGGGCGCTCGAAACGGAGGCATCCATGTACGTCACCCGCACATTCTCAATCGGTCTTTCCACCATCGCCCTGCTCGTTTCCGCGGCACAGAGTGCCGTGGTGACAATGCGAGTTTCACCGCCTACGAGCAATTTCCCGCAGGCGGTTACTGTCAAACTCGACTATCAGGACGGCTCGTCTCGAGTCGTGCCGGTCGGGATTGACCCCGTGGCCCACGCCTCACCGGCGGCCAAGGCGGTCGCGATCGCGGCGGCGCTCGAGGACGCGGGCGTCAGCGCGGAGCCGTCGGCGGTCGGCGAAGTCCACATCGACGGCGGACCGAATCTCAAGGAGGTTTCCTTCGAGACCGGCGGGACGGGCGAGATGAATGACTTGATCAAGTCCCCGGACGCGATCAACAGTTCGATTTCCTTCGAGGGACTCTTCAATCCCTTTGCCGCGATGGGACAGCCTGCCATTTTCACGGCCGGAATCGTCACGGACGTCGGCGAATTGTCGGTGCAGGTCTCGGCGGCGGAGCTTAACTTCCAGACGGACGGGCCGATCATCTGCCAGGCGCTGTTTCAACGGCTCGCGCCCCAGGCGCCCCTGTACGGAGGGGATATCCTCTTCGCGGGCGATCGACTCGAAGTCTACTTCGACCCGGCATACACGGTGACACAGGGCGGCATTATCTTCGGCACGACGTCGAGCACGCCGGGCTGCAAGGGCGCGGTTGAGATGCCGCCGCCGCCGGGCGTCTTGTTCGGAGTTGATACTCCGACAAACCTCGTCCCGCGCACGCTGGACATGACGTTTCTGTATCCCGATGGTTTGGTTTTGTCGGTGGAGACCCTGATCGACCCGCTCGTGGTGACGACGGCGACGCAGAAGTGCGACCGGGTTGCAGAGTCGCTCAGCGGCGCGGGCTTTGTACCGGCGCCGACCGGCGACCCGACGTCCTGCGGCATCGGCGCCGTTGAGCCCGGCACGCAGATTCGCATGGTGGATCAGGGCACGGGCGAGCGCAAGGACGAGCTGTTTGTGTGGAACCCGTCCGAGGGGCACGTTGCCTTTCCGGGCTTCTTTGAACCTTTCGACCGCAACGGGCAACCGGCGATCTTTACGGCGGGCATCGTGACGGACGTGGGAGAATTGACAGTTGAAGTCAGTGCACAGGAACTGAACTTTCAGACGGACGGACCCATCATTTGCCAGGCGCTGTTCCAGCGGCTCGCTCCGCAGGCCCCGCCACTCGGAGGGCAAATCCTCTTCGCCGGAGATCGACTCGAAGTCTACTTCGATCCCGCGTACAGCGTCACGATGGGCGGCATCATCTTTGGAACAACATCGCTGACGCCCGGGGCGGAAGGTATGGTTGTGATCGAGCCGCCGCCGGCGCCGGTTGTGCCGGGCGACATGAATTGCGACGGCGACGTCAACGGGCTGGACATCGCCGGGTTCATCCTGGCAATGATGGATCGCAACGCCTACGAAACTGAGTACCCCGGGTGCAATTATCTCAACGGGGATATGGATGGCGACGGGCTGGTGACGGACGGCGATGTGGACTTGTTCATCGCTCTGCTCATGCCGTAATCTCGCGACGCATCCCGACCGGTCAGCCCATGGTCAGTTCACGATATTTCACGCGGTGGGGCTGGTCGGCGGCGACGCCGAGGCGGGCCTTGCGGTCGGCCTCGTAGGCGGAGTAGTTGCCGTCGAACCATCGCACGGTGCTTTCGCCTTCGAAGGCGAGGATGTGCGTCGCAACACGATCGAGGAACCATCGGTCGTGGCTGATGACCAGAGCGCAGCCGGCGAAGTTCTCGATCGCCTCTTCCAGTGCCCGCATGACGTTGACATCCAGATCGTTGGTCGGCTCGTCGAGCATGATGACGTTGGCCCCCTGGGTAAGCATGCGGGCCAGATGGACGCGGTTGCGCTCGCCGCCGGAGAGGGTGCCGACCTGCTGCTGCTGGTCCTGCCCGGTGAAGCCGTAGCGCGTGACATAGACGCGACTGCTGACGGATGCGTTGCCGATCTGCATGTGTTCGCGGCCGCCGGTAATGGCCTGCCAGACAGTGTCGGTCTCCTTGAGCGTTTCGCGGCTCTGCTCGACGTAGGTGAGCTTGACGCTTTCGCCGACGCGGATGGTTCCTGCGTCGGGCTTTTCCTGAATCGTGATCATGCGGAAGAGCGTCGTCTTGCCGGTGCCGTTGGCGCCGATGATGCCGACGATGGCGCCGGGCGGGATGGAAAAGCTCACATCGGACAGGAGGATCTGCCGACCAAACGCCTTGGTCACGTTCTTGGCGTCGATGACCTGATTGCCGAGCCGCGGACCGGGCGGGATGTAGATTTCGATTTCCTTGAGTTTTTCGGTTGCGTCCTGCGCGACCGCCTCCTCGTAGGCGCTGATGCGAGCCTTGTTCTTCGCGCGGCGGGCCTGCGGGGAGCGGCGAATCCACTCCAACTCGCGATGGAGTGCGCGCTGCCGAGCGGACTCGGTCTTTTCCTCGACGCGCAGTCGCGTCTCCTTCTGCTCGAGCCAGGAGGAGTAATTGCCCTTCCACGGAATCCCCTGGCCACGGTCGAGTTCGAGAATCCACCCGGCAACGTTGTCGAGGAAGTATCGGTCGTGCGTCACGGCGATGATGGTGCCTTCGTAGCGTTTGAGATGCTGTTCGAGCCATGCGACGGTTTCGGCGTCGAGGTGGTTGGTCGGCTCGTCGAGCAACAGGACGTCCGGTTTTTGCAGCAGGAGCCGGCACAGCGCGACGCGGCGCCGCTCGCCGCCGGAGAGAACTTTGACGAGGCGATCACCCTCCGGGCAGCGCAGGGCGTCCATGGCCATCTCGAGCTGCGCGTCGATCTCCCAGGCGTTGATGGCGTCGAGCTGTTCGTGGACCTGTCCCTGGCGCTCGAGCAATTTCGTCATGTCGTCTTCCGACATTTCCTCGCAGAGCCGCTCGTTGATCTGCTCGTATTCCTTGAGGAGGTCCATCGACTGCTGCATGCCCTGCTCGACGACCTGGCGGACGGTCATGGAATCGTCGAGCTTCGGCTCCTGTTCGAGAAAGCCGACGGTGTAACCGGGCTGCAAAGATATCTGTCCTTCGTAGTCTTTGTCGATGCCGGCGAGGATGCGCAGGAGGGTGCTCTTGCCCGCGCCGTTGAGGCCGAGTACGCCGATCTTCGCGCCGTAGAAGTAGGACAGGTAGATGTCCTTGAGGATCTGCTTTTTGTCGTGGCGCTTGGACACGCCCACCATCGAGTAGATGATCTTGTATGCTTCGTCGCCCATCTGCGGTGCCTGCTCCCAATAACAATCGATCGTTCCTCAATGCCGCCGGGCGGCATGCTTGGCATTCTACAGGGTTTGGAGGATTGCTGAGATTTGGGAAACTGGGCGATACAGGGGTCGAACCTGTGACCTCACGGGTGTGATCCGTGCGCTCTGACCAACTGAGCTAATCGCCCTCTTATCGAGTGCGCAACCCGCCGTGCGAGCGGGCGGGTTTGACGCTGCTCATATTCTAATCCCGACCGTCTCGGCGGCAAGGGAGCCTTGCGCTTCATCCATTTCGACTGCTGCGTTAGAGTCAGGGCCTGACGCCTCACGAGAACGATTCCTCAGGGACAGGGGCCCGCAAACGGATGGACGCAGCAATCAAGACCGCGGTGAATAACTGGCTCGCCGACCCGGCGATCGCCACCAGTGACAAGGACGAAATCCGCGCGCTCGTTTCCGCCGGGGATGAGCGCGAGCTGACGGATCGATTCTATCGCGACCTCGAGTTCGGCACCGGCGGCATCCGCGGCATCCTCGGCGCAGGCCCGAACCGGATGAACCTCTACACGGTCGGTGCAGCAGCACAGGGGCTTGCGAATTACATTGCCAAACAGGGCGAGGCGGCGAAGAAGGCCGGCGTGGCGATTGCCCACGACAGTCGGCGCATGAGCGACGCCTTCGCGATGCGCGTCGCAACCGTGCTGGGGGCGAACGGCGTCACGGCGCACTTGTTTAACGAGCTGCGTCCCACGCCACAGCTTTCGTTTGCCGTGCGATATCTCGGCTGCATCGCCGGGGTCATGATCACCGCGAGTCACAACCCGCCGGAATACAACGGCCTCAAGGCCTACTGGAACGACGGCGGTCAGGTCACGCCGCCGCACGATACAAACATTATTTCCGAAGTGCGCGGCGTCGGGGCATACGCGAACATCCGCGAAATGACAGAAGCCGACGCAACGGCGCGGGGGCTGCTGCACCGGCTCGGCCGCGAGATGGATGACGCCTTTCTGGCACTCGTGGATAAGTCCTGCCTGGCCCCGGACATCTGCCGCGCGCAGGGCAAGAAACTGAAGATCGTCTATACGCCGCTGCACGGCACCGGCGGCACGCTGATTCCCGATGCCCTGCGTCGCCGCGGCTTTTCCCATGTCATCGAGGAGCCGAAACAGTCGATTCCCGACGGGAACTTTCCGACCGTGAAGTCGCCCAATCCGGAGGAGGGACCGGCGCTGGCCATGGCGATTGACCTGGCGAAGAAGGAGAGCGCCGATCTGGTGATTGCCAGCGATCCGGATGCCGATCGCGTGGGCATCGCGGTGCGTAATGACGGCGGCGAATTCGAGCTGCTCACAGGTAATCAGATATCCGCCGTATTGACGTATTACATCTGCGAGCAGCTCAAGCGAAGCGGCCGCTTTCCGGCCGGCGGCGTCGTGCTCACGACGATCGTCAGCGGCGACCTGATGAAGGAGATCGCCCGATCGTACGGGGCGGTGGTCGTCGAGGTGCTCACGGGCTTCAAGTGGATCGGCGAGCGGATTCGGCTTTATGAAAAGGCGGGTCAGGCCGGCGCACCATCGAAGGCGTACATCTTCGGCGCGGAGGAGAGCTACGGCTACATGCCGTGCGATTTCGTCCGCGACAAGGACGCGGTCACGAGCGCGGCGTTCATCGCCGAGGCCGCCGCATTCGCCGCAGCTGAGGGGACGACGCTTTACGGCCTGCTTGGCCGGCTCTTCGCGCAGTTTGGCTACTTCCGGGAGGGGGCCAAGAGCCTGACGTTGCCGGGGGCGGACGGCGCGGCGCGGATCAAGTCGATGATGGAGTCGATGCGATCGAAGCCGCCGCGGACAATGGCCGGCATCGCCGTCGCGCAGATCGGCGACCTGACGACCGGCGACATCCGGGACGTGGCTTCCGGGACGTTGGTCGGGCGCTATGAACTGCCTTCGAGTGATGTCATCGTGCTGACACTGTCGGACGGCACCAAGGTGATCGCCCGGCCGAGCGGGACCGAGCCGAAGATCAAGTTTTACATCCTGACCCGGGAGCCGCCCGGCGACGCAGCGCACGGGGCGTCATTGACGAAGGCCAAAGTCGAGGCGATATCGGCGGAGCTGTCGGCGCTTAGTTGTGAATGAGCATGAGCTCGGGTTTGAGCGGTTCAGGCACGATACCCCCCCCCGCCGGCCAAAGACGGTGTCCCGATGCTGATTAGGAATCGATGGAAAACTCCGGTTTGAACATCTGGCTCGGTCTCTTTGCCGTCATGGGCACGCTCGGCTTTGCCGCGTCGCTCTATGCGATGATCGTGTGCATTCGCGTTCGTCGAAGTCCCGTCCTGGAAGTCGCGGCGATCATCGCGCTCGGCGCGGCGTGGTGGATCGGTCACACGTCGGCGATCGGCTGGCTGGCCATGGTGATCGGCGTCGGCCTCTCGGCGCTGCGCCTGCGAGGCGTCACTTCGCCGGCGCGCTCGGAGACTTCCGACGGAGAGCCATCCGACCTCGCACAACCCGATATAGCGCAAATCGCAGATACCGTGGCGCCGTCTTCGACGCGAGTTTCGGCGCCGGAGGCAACGCCGAGCACTTCGATATCGAAACAGCCACCGGCGCCGCCGCAGACCTACACAACCATCGCGCTATTGGGCAGTTCGCTGAAAGTTTCTCTGGAGGTACTTTGTGCGTCCCTGCGGCGCGGCGGTGAGCGGCGCGCGGAGGTCAGGGCGGCCACTCAACGGGGATCGCCGGCCCACCTGATGATCGGCCCCATCCGCCTGGATGTTTCCAGCGACCCCAACAGTCTGCCCCGACAAACCATCGAAGACGCCGCGGCTCAGAGCTTCGATTGGCCCGATGCATTGGCCGTCGCAGGCGCACATGCCGCGCAGGTTTCCATCACCACCACCGTGCCGAGCTACGATCGAGCAGGTGAGGCCTCGCGCGACGCCGTTCTTCGCGCACACCTTCAGGCGCATGCCGCCCTCGCGGAGTTCGCCCCGGTCATCGGCGCCTACTGTCCGGCGTCCGGGCTGTTGATCGACACGAAGAACGTGCCGCGACTGCTCGCGGAATCCGACCCGCTCCGCCTGCTGAGCGCCACGGGGCTTGGGTATCGCGCTTCATCACTCGAGGGCGACAAGGCCGGATGTCATTGTTGCGGCACGGTCGGGCTGAATGATCTGGGGCTCGTGGACATCGAGGTCGTCACGCGCGAGGAGCCGGATGATGACCTGACCAACGCGCTGGTGCGCATGGTGCGCCGCGTCTATGAGGCCGGAGAGGACGCCGCCCGCGTCGGCGACGAAGTGCCCGGATATGATGAATCGTGGACGTCGAGTCGGGCCGCGTCTTTCCTGCAGCCGGATCGGCAGGTCATGCGATTTGAAGCACCGGAACCGCAGCCGCCTGACGAAGAAGTCGTGCCATCATGATTTATTCAACGGGTTGTGAATACGCCATCCGGTCGGTCATGATCATCGCGGAACAGGCCCGACCGGGAAGGTTCGTGCTGCTAAGGGAGATCGTCGCTCAATCGGACATGCCGGCATCGTTCCTCGGAAAAATCCTCCAGTCGCTTGTGCGGGCGGACATCCTTGCATCCAGCAAGGGGCGCGGCGGCGGATTCTCGCTGGCCCGGGAAGCGGACCGAATCACGCTTCGACAGTTGGTCGAGGCCGTCGACGGCCCGGAGCGGATCGAGCGGTGTGTACTCGGGTTTTCAGCGTGCAACAGCAGCCAGCCCTGCGCACAGCATGACGCCTGGCTGGAAATCCGAGAGCAAATTCACACATTGCTTAATGAGACCACGATTGAGGACCTCCTGGAATCGCTCTACCGAAAGCGACGCCAGGGACGTCGCAACTGACCGTTCGTGCCCGCCGGCCTGCGCCCCCTGCTCCTTGTCGAAGCGCGGTCCGGCCACGATCATGGTCCACTATGACCAGCACAACAAAGATTCGCGCCCGATTCGCACCTTCTCCAACCGGCTACCTTCACGTCGGCGGCGCCCGGACGGCGCTGTTCAACTGGCTCTACTGCCGTCGTCACCGCGGCACGTTCATCCTTCGCATTGAGGACACGGACATCCTTCGGAATATCACAGGGGCGGAGCAGAAGCTTATCGACGATCTGCGCTGGCTGGGGCTCGACTTTGACGAAGGGCCGGGCGTTGACGGTCCGCTGAGCCCCTATCGCCAGAGCGAGCGGCGCGAGCTGTACGACGCGGCGGTTGCAAAACTGTTGGCGGACGGCAACGCCTATTACGCATTCGAGACGCCCGAGGAACTCGACGCGCTGCGTAAGACGGCCGAGGCGAATAAGACATCGTTCCGCTACCCGCGCCCCGATCCGCTGCCGACGAAGGCCGACGCCGATCGCGCCCGAAGCGAGGGTCGGCCGGTGGTCGTTCGCTTCAAGACACCGAATGAGCCGATCACAGTCCACGACGAGATACTCGGCGATGTGAGCTTCGGCGCAGGCGAGGTCGAGGACCTGGTGATCGTGAAGTCCAACGGGTGGCCGACGTATCACTTCGCCGTCGTGGTGGATGATGCACACATGCAGGTCTCACACGTGCTTCGGGCCCAGGAGCACCTGATGAACACGCCGAAGCACGTGTTCATGCAACGGGCACTGGGCTATGCGACGCCGAAGTACGCCCACCTGCCGCTGGTCTTCAACATTGACGGGACGAAGATGTCGAAGCGCGACAAGCACAAGGTCGTCCGCGCGGCGGTGAAGGAGCGGCTTAAGTCGAAGGCGTGGACGAAGGAGCAGGTCAGCGAGATCGCCGGATGCACGGCGGCCGCGCTCGACAAGTGGCTCGACAAGGCCGACACCGAATTGGACATGTCGCAAGTGACGCGGCTGGCCGAAACGGCGGGCGTCGTGATCCCCGAGATCGACGTGCACGATTTTCGATTGTCCGGCTACCTGCCCGAGGCGCTGGTGAATTTCGTGGCGCTGATCGGGTGGTCACCGAAGAACGATCGCGAGATGCTCACCCGACAGGAGATGATCGACGCCTTTGGTCTGGACGGCATCAACAAGACGGCGGGCCGCTTCGACCGTGACAAGCTGCTGGCCATGAACACGGACTACGTCGCTCAGGCGACGGCGGAGCGCCTTCTCGCGGGATTCAGGGATTGGGCCGTAGTCAGCGGAAGTCCGCTCGCATCGCTGGACGACGAGACGGCCGGGCGCGTTCTCGCGGCGTGCAGGGGATTTCGCACCTTTCGCGATCTGGAGTCCAAGGCCGCCGTGCTCTTCGCCCCGGACGAGTCGGTTCAATACGAATCGGACGCCGTAAAGAAGGTACTGGCGAAGAACGACAACCGGGGATTCGCCACGCTGGAGACACTCCTCCCGCTGCTTTCGGCGCTGACGCCATGGTCGGCGGAAGGAATCGACGCGCTCATCAAGGAATTTTGCGAGAAGACGAACGCAAAGATGGGCGACGTGGCCCAGCCGATTCGCGTTGCCGTCGCAGGGCGGCCGGTCAGCCCGGCCATCGGCGAGACGCTTGCACTACTCGGTAAGGACAAGACGCTCAGCCGGGTGCGGCGGTGTCTGCAACTCCGATAAGCGCCGGCGTCGCGCTTAATAGACACCCTCGACAACCGTGGTGGCGAAGCCGGAGTAGGGGCGGACGTTCGCCGAACCGTCCCACGGATACTTTTCGCACGGCGGCGTTCGCTTGGCCTCGTCGCGCTCCATGAATCGCGGCATGAAGAATTCCTTGGTAAGCGTGGTCAATCGCGTGCGGCCCCATTCGCCATAGGGAACGACCGTCTCCTGATCCTCGAAGCTGACGACCTCAACCATCGCTCGCGGCACCGGCGGGTGATAAATAATGTCGTAGTTGTCGGCCGGGTCGAACGGCTTGTGACAGGCAAGGCCCATGAGGGTGTTGCCGTAGGTGGGGACGAACTCGATCTTGCCTTCGAGCAATTCCTCCCGGGCGAAGCGATGAAACTGCGGGGTCATCTGGGTGCCGCCGCAGAAGACGCCCTTGATGCCGACGTCGACGAGTGAGACTTTCTCGCAAAGGGCCTCCAGCAGTTTCGGCGTGGTGAACATGCAGTGAATGTTTTCGTGGGCGCGAAGCAGCGTCAGCCCCTGATCGATGACGTGGTTCTTATAGTCTTCCATGACGTTCATCTGCTGTTTCTTGATCAGCTTGATGACCCATCGCGGGTCCATGTCCACACAGAAGCTGATACCGCCGCGAAACTGGGCGAGGTGCTCCACCGCGAGGCGCAATCGCCGCGGACCGCTCGGACCGAGCATGAGCCAGTCGGCCCCCTTGGGAAACGCCTTGTCGGAAAGCGTGGTACTGAAAAGCTCGTAGTCGATGCGAAAGTCGTCGATGTTCACGCGGCTCTTGGGGATGCCGGTGCTGCCGCCGGTCTCAAAGACGTAGACCGGCTTTCCTTCCAGACCCTTGGGCACCCATCGCCGGACCGGTCCGCCGCGCAGCCACTCGTCCTGGAAGTTGCCGAACCTCTTCAGGTCGGCGTAGCAGTTGATCTCTTTTCGCGGGTCCCAGGACAACTTGCTCGCATGGTCGAGCCAGAACGGGCAGCCGGTCTTCGGGTCAAAATGCCACGCGACAATCTCGCGGGTATGTGCGTCAAGCTTGTCTTTTGCTTCGGCGATTCGCTTTTCGAGGGACATTGCCTCATTCCTCCGGGCGACCGATCGTGCGGAGCCGTGTCAACAGGTTGCAATTCAGCGGAACGAACGGCCCTCAAGGGGGCGATTAACAATCGGGGTATTCTATCCCGGATTGAGCGTTTTCGCAGTGGCGGGCGACCGCGACGCTCGAATCCGGCGGGATGATCGAATAAGCTCAGGGGCCGGGGACAGACTTCTCCGTACTTGCCATGAACATGCCGCGAATCATACTAATCAGTTTTGCACTCGGCATCGTGGGATGCGACACCATTCCCGGGCCGACCGGGCCCTTTTCGCGGTTGATTATCTTCGGCGACAGTCTGAGCGACACGGGCAACATTCACAAGGAGTCTGGCCTTGTGCCGGGCGCGCCGTACTTCGAGGGGCGCTTTTCGAACGGCGAGAATTGGGTCGAGCTGTTCGCGCGGCACTATGGACTTGAGGCGCGCCCGAGCTACATCGGCGGCACGAACTTCGCCCAGGGGGCTTCGTCCTCCAGCTTCGGACTGACGGACTACAGCGGGATTCCCCTGGGGCCGAACGTTCGACAGCAGATTGATCTGTATCGCGGACAGCCGGATGGGACGGAGCTGTTTGTCGTTTGGAGCGGGGCCAATGACCTGTTTGACGTGCTCAATGGTGACTGCGCGGCGACACCCGACGCGATCGCGGACAACCTCTTCGCAGCCGTCACGGCGCTGTACGCTCGCGGCGGGCGACAGTTTCTCGTTCCGAACATGCCCGACCTCGGGGTGGTGCCGCGCTACCGCGGTCGTAGCCGGGAAGCGCTGGCCACGCAACTGAGCCTGGAAGTGAATGCGGCGCTGGGCGCGCGACTGGATGTGATTGAGGCGTTTCCGAATATCACGGTGTATCGCCTCGACATTCAATCGCTCTTCGCCGAGACGATTGCCAACCCGCCGGCGGGAATCACCAATGTCACCGACTCGGCGTGGTCGGGTTCGTTCCTGGGCTACCTCGGCGGCGGAGAAGTCGTCGAGCATCCCGAGGAATACATCTTTTGGGATTCCATCCATCCGACCCACGCGGGCCACGGCCTCGTCGCCCAGGCGGCCATCGCACTGGTCGATTCACAACTCGTCGTGCCCACCCCAAACGGGCAGCCCACGACGCTCTCGCTTCAACTCCCGCCCGCCGTCGATTACTGGCTCACCTGGTTCTCGCTCGTCGGCCAACCGGGGGACAGTCCGGGCGAATGTCGATATTGAGACACGACTTCGCCCTGCCGAATCCGGCGGCGATAAATCTCTTACTGAAGAAGTGAAAATATCGCCCAAGCGTTACGGTCGCTCGATCATCATCGCGACCGCGTTTCCGCCGCCGAGGCAGAGAGTGGCGATGCCGCGTTTGAGGCCGCGCGTCTCCAGTCCGTCGATCAGCGTGGTCAGGATGCGCGTGCCGCTGCAGCCGATCGGATGACCCAGAGCGATCGCCCCGCCGAGGATGTTGACGCGGTCGGACCCGATCTCCAGTTGCCTCATGCACGCCAGCATCTGAGCCGCGAAGGCCTCGTTGATCTCAAACAGGTCGATGTCCTTGACCTGTAGGCCCGCCTTATCGACGAGCTGCCGGACGGCTCCGACCGGAGCGATGAAGAGTTCCTTCGGCTCGACGCCGAAAGTGGTGTGGGCGACGATCCGCGCGCGAATCGGCCAGCCGCGTTTCTTCGCCTCATCCTCGCTGGCAAGCAGGGCCATGGCCGCGCCGTCGGTGAGCTGCGAGGAATTGCCCGCCGTGATCGTGCCGTCCTTCTCAAAGGCGGGCCTCAGCTTCTGCAGATCGGCCATGGTCACTTCGCCGCGGATGGATTCGTCCTCGGAAAAAATCGTCGAGCCTTTCTTTCCCGGAATCTCGATGGGAGCGATGGTCTTCTTGAACGCGCCTGACTTTTGCGCGGCGGCGGCGCGATGGTGACTCTCCAGCGAAAACGCGTCCTGATCTTCGCGCGACACGTTGTATTTGCGGGCCGTGTACTCAGCCGCGTTGCCCATGCCCCAGCCTTCAAATGGGCAGGTGAGGCCGTCGGCCAACATGCCGTCTTCCATCGTGACATGGCCGAACTTGGTCGCACCGATGCGAGTACCTCGGACGTAGTAGGGCGCGTTGGACATGCTCTCCATGCCCCCGGTCAGGATGATCTTGGCCTGGTCGAGGCGGATGTTGTTGTCGGCGTTCATCGCGGCGCGCAGGCCTGATCCGCAGACCTGATTCACCGTGACGGCGGTAATCGTGACGGGAAGGCCGGCCTTGAGGGCGACCTGACGCGCGGGGTTCTGGCCGACGCCGGCCTGGAGGACCTGGCCGATGAGGGCCCAGTCGACATCATTTACGGGGCAGCCAAGCTCGGCGATGAGGGCTTTGGCGACTTGTGCGCCGATTTCGGGCGCGGCGAGGGGGCTGAGCGTGCCAAGAAACTTACCCATGGGGCTGCGCTTGGCGCCGACGATGACGGAACGAGTCATGGTGCGAAACTCCGGTTGCAATGCGTTTTCTGGCGACCCGGTTTGCCCGGGAAACATCAGGAAAGTATAAGGACTTTTTGCATTCGCACAAAGTGCGGCGGCAGAGGAAGTCGGAGAAGACTGACATGGTCTCGGGCATGTATCGGACGTTTGCGGTCATCGTCGGGCTGGGCGTGACGGGTTGTGCGGCGCCTGGGAACACAACGAGCGCTCCGCGCGATGAGAGCTCGCCGACGACGCAGGCGTCAGGGCCGCGCGTGGTCGATTTTGCACCAGGCCTGCGGATTGACTACCGCGTGCCGCAGGTGGAAGTGGACTGCGAGGTGGTTCTCCGGAACGGGGACCTGGAACTCTTCGCCTACTCGAAGGCATCGGTGCCCAAGGAGCACGAGTCGATCCTGCGAACGCACGTGCGGCCGGAGAAGGTCTATCAGGCACTTGGGCTGATCGGTCTGGCGCCGGGGCAGACGCTGAAGTATCTGATCGAGACGAAGACGATTCGGCCGGCGAGCGGTGACAAGGTGGATGTGCTCGTCCGCTATGAGAAGGACGGCGAGGCGGTTGAAGAATCCGCCTGCGGCTGGATGCTGGACGCGGTTGCGAAAGCGCCGATGAAGCATACGCATTGGCTGTTTACCGGGTCGGAAAAGTTGGAAGACAGGGCGTTTGCCGCGGACTATGAAGGCACGCTGGTAACGGTGGTCGATTTTCCGAGTTCGCTGCTGTCGCTGCCGACGAGCCACAGCGAATCGAACGATCAGTTGTGGTTGAAGACAAACACGCAGGCGATCCCGCCGCTGGGTACGAGCGTGACGCTGGTGCTGCGGCCGGCGAAATAATTTGCCGGCCCGCCACTCACCGCTTTCGCGCGATCAGCGAAGCGGCGTATCGACGCGGTCCGGCGAGCCCTTCACGCGAGACGAGAATCTCCCAATCTGCAAACGCGCGGACCAACTCGCCGGTGGCGAGGACGTGTGATGCGCGCGACGGCTTGCCGAAAGTCTCGCGCTGCGGCTCGACGAATGTCTCATAGACGACCAGCCCGCCGGAACGGATGGCGGCTGCGATGTGCGACATCAACGGGCGATGCAGGAAATTGAAGCAGCAGACGAGGTCAAATTGATCAGTCCCGATGGCCGGGTCGCTTTCCACGTCGCGCTGAGCGGCACGGATCGCCACGCCGTTTCGCCGGGCGAGTTCGCCGGCCATCGACAATGCGTCGGGCAAATTGTCCCACGCCTCGACATCGAAGCCGGACAGCGCGAGAAAGACGGCGTCGCGGCCGGAACCACACGCAATGTCGAGGGCACGGGGACGCGCATCGCCGCCGAGTTGAAGCAACCCGTCGCGGCGAATCAGCTCGACAAGCTCGATCAGCAGGGCGTGCGGCTGCCAGAGTCGCAGGCGCGAGGGGCCGAACTCGGTCGGGCCGTCGGCGAGCCAGGAGAGTCCGTGATGCACGGTGGCGACGGCGCGCCCGCGGGCGCGCAACCGAGACGCCGCCCTTCGGGCGCGGGTCGGATGCTCGTCGAAGATCGTGACTGGGACGTCGCGCGGCGGAAGCTCGTGAATGCGGCGAGCGAGTTCTTCGAGCGGAATGTTCACCGCGCGGGCGCGATGCGATCGCTCGAACGCCTCGGCGGGCCGCACGTCGAGAATCGGGTGCGATGGCGCGGGCTCATTCGGCGCGGCCGTCATCTATGCTCCGCCTTCAAGGCGCAGTTGCCAAATCACCACGTCGATCCAGCGATCAAATTTGAAGCCGATCTTCTCCAGACAGCCGACCCTGCGGAAGCCCAGGGCCTCGTGAAGCGATTCGCTGGCGGCCTGATGATCGGCAATCTGGGCGACGAGACTTTGCAGGCCGCTCTGCCGGGCCAGCGCGATCAGCTCAACGAGCAGTGCCCTTCCGATGCCGCGGCGATGGCAGTCGTGCCGAACATAGACCGAGTTCTCCGCGGAGAAGCGATAGGCGCAGCGATTGTTCCACCGTGAGAGGGTGCCCCAGCCGATGACGCGACCCTCCTCCACCGCGACGATCGCCGGGTAAGGATGCTTGTGCGCCGCCAGCCAGTCGCGCCAGTAATCGTCGCCCTCGGGCTCGGTCGCGAAGGTGCAGGTCGAGTTAAGCACATAGTGGTTGTAAATCTCGCTCACGGCGGGGATGTCAGCAGGTTCAATGTCGCGGATGTTCATGGCGTTTGCCTCGACCTCGATCGTGCTATGATAAACGGTCCGTGTGTTCCGCGGGAAATCGCGCGACATGGCCTCGGTCGCGCGCCGCAAGGATCGGGTAGCATGGGCCTCCGGCCCGTGCGAATGGCACACTTGTACAACCTGATGGCCATTGAACCATTTGCGGCGCAGATAGATCGCGGCACCGAATTGAAAGTTTGATATGCCCTCCAACGAATCCGCTGATCGACCGCCGATGACCGAGGAGCAGTTGATTGATCTCGCACTGCGGCAGCCGCTGGCGTCGGAGCAGTTCAAGCCGGTCGATCTGAATCTGGACCGCCGCGAGGGACTGAAGATCAAGTGGGCCGATGGCCACGAGAGCAAGTACCCGCTGGCGTACCTCCGGAAGCGATGTCCCTGCGCCACCTGCCGGACCGAGCGGGAAAGCGCCCAGCCGAAACCGGCGTCGCTCTCGCTGACCATCCTCCCAGCAAACATCGACAAGGCGACGGTCTTCTCCGACGCAAAGCTGGTGGGCAACTACGCCATCCAGATCACCTGGGCCGACGGCCACTCAACGGGGATTTTTGATTTCCGCTACCTGCGGGTGATTTGCCCGTCAAACAGCCGCTGAGATTAACACCTGCCGGCCGATCCTGAACCGTTCGGACCAGAGCTCAGGGGCATTTCGACGAGCGACCCGCCGAACGGCCTCCATTTTGAGGGCGTATAGCTCTCACGGTAAGATCGTTTACACAGATATCCGATATGTCCGTTTCGGGCGGGGCCGGGGGCCTTGCCAGCCGTCGATCGGGCTCGCCATGCTTCCGGGGGGGAGCCAACTGGAGTCGCCGCATGAACCGTCGTGATTTTCGCCGTGCCTCGCATTCATCCTTCCGCGTCCCGCGATCGATCGGGCGCAGCATGGTCGTCTTCGCCATGGTGCTCGGCAGCGCCGCGCTGGCCGCCCTCGCCGGCGATCGGCGATCGGCTGACGAATCGCTCTTCTCGAAGCAGGCCTTTCTCGATCACGTGTCCTATCTCGCCAGCGACGAGCTGGAGGGACGCGGCACCGGGCAGGAAGGGATCGATAAGGCGGCGGAATACATCGCCGACTACTTCGAGGACTGCGGCGTCAAACCGGCGGGCGACGACGGCACCTACTTCCAGAACTTCTCGCTCAAGCTGTGGAAGAGAATCTCGCGTGGCACGCGGCTGAAGATCGGCACCGACGGAAAGCCCGCCCGTCGATCAGCCAGGCTGCACGAAGACTACCGACCCTTTCCGTTTTCCTCGTCCGCCTCGTTTGAGGGAGATGTGGTCTTTGTCGGCTACGGCATCGTGAACGACGACCATGACTACAACGACTACGAAGACATCGACGTGACCGACAAGGTGGTGCTGATGATGCGCCGCGCGCCGCGGTTCGCGGAGTTCGGCATGGCGGATATGTCCTTCCGCTCCAAGTCCAGTCGGGCCAATGCCCGGGACGCGAAGGCGATCCTCATCGTGAACCCCACCTTCGACGAGGACGGCGACAAGCTCTACTCGTTCGACGAGTCATCCGGGGCGGCCTTCGGCATGACGCCGCCCTCCTATGGCGTGCCGATGATTCACATATCGCGCGCGGTCGCCGAGCGCATGCTTGAGGCCGGGGCCCTGCCGGACCTGGCGACGATCGAAGAGAAGATCGACAACTCGCACGAGCCGATGTCGGCGGTGCTCAAGGGCGTGAGCGTGAAGGGAAAAGTGAAAATCACCGCGGTGGAGAGCCCGGTGAGGAACGTGGTGGGGCTGATCCCCGGCAAGGGGCCGAACAAGGATGAATACATCATCCTCGGGGCCCATTACGACCACCTCGGCATTCGCCATAAGGGGGAGGAAGGCTTCGACGCGGAGAAAGACATCAGCAACGGGGCGGACGACAACGCCAGCGGTACGTCGCTCATCATGACCATGGCCGACGCCTACACGCGCGGACATGCCCCGAATCGGTCGCTGCTGCTCATGCTGTTCACCGGCGAGGAGCGCGGCCTCCTGGGTTCGGCGCACTTTGCCAACAATCCGACGATCGATCTGACGAAGGCGGCGGCGATGCTGAACTTCGACATGGTCGGTCGGCTGCGCAAGGACACGCTGGAGGTCGGCGGGATGAGGACCGGCGACTTCGAGGAGATGGTGCGCGGCATCGCGGACGAACATGGACTGAAAGTGAAAGACGGAGGCGGCGGACGGGGGCCGAGCGATCACACCAGCTTCTACAACAAGGACATCCCGGTACTCTTCTTCTTCACCGGGCTGCACAAGCAGTACCACCAGCCGGACGACGATACGCCGCTGCTGAATATTGACGGGGCGATCCGCATCGCCAAGTTCTCGGCGGACATCATCGACGCAATCGACGCCGGGCATGTCGCACCGCAATTCGCGAAAGATTCTCGCAGGCCGCGCATCGGCCGGCCGGATGATGAGGACGAAGACGAAAAGGTGGCGGTCGCGGCCGCCGCGCCAAGCGTCGATCCGCACGAGGCGCCGGTGAGCGCGGCCAGCGCGGGACCCGGCGATCGGGTGCGACTGGGGATCAGGCCTGACCCATCCGACACCGAAGGCGGCGTGCTGATCGGCGAAGTGATGGACGACACGCCGGCCGCGCGAGCGGATATTCGAGTCGGCGACCGGCTGACGCGACTGGACGGCAAACAGGTGGAAGGGATTGAGGGGCTTCTGGTGATTCTGGGCAGCCTCATGTTCGGCGATAAGACGATGGCGGTTGTCGAACGGGACGGGAAGACGCTTCGCAAGGAGCTTCAGTTCGGCGAGGCGGTTGCCGTCGCACAACCAACGGAGCCGGAGCGGGCTGAAGTCGTCCCCAAGCAGCCGCCCGCACGCATGAACGATGCGATGGAGATTCTCGATAAGGAAGTTGCGCGGGCAAGGGCTGCGTTGAGCGCCAGGCAGTCCGATCTCGACAATCGCCGTCGCAACAACAACGCAATAGGGACTGGTCTGGATGAGTTAAAGGAGAAGATTCTTACGCTTACGGCGATCGAGACCGAGCTGGCCATGGAGATGGACGGCCAGCGGACAATCTTCGAGCAATTTCAGAAGGTCAGTCCGGAAGACATGCCGATCACGCCGGACCTGCAAGCGCTGTTGCAAAAGGACAAAAAGATTCAGCAGTTGGAAGACAAGGCCGCTGAGGCCGAGGAGAAACTCGTCGAGGCGACGGCGCGTCACAAGGACGATGTCGATGAGCATCCTGATGTGGCCGCCGCCAAGGCCGTGCGCGACTTCGCGGCAGACCGCGTCTCGGAAGAGCGGGCCAACAAGACGCTTCGATATCAGGTCAATCTGCTGGATCAAGCAAAACGCAATTATCGAGAGTCGCAGGCACAGCTCTTGGCGATTCGCGAACGATTGTCGGGAGCCCAGGCGGAGCTTCTGGACAAGGAGCAGAAGCACACCGACCTGCTGCGGCTTGAGCAGGAATGCCAGACACTCAATGCTGCCTACGACGCGATCGTGAACCAGCGACGCCAACTGGCAAGCGTGCCGCGCATCGCCCAACTGGCGCAGGTCATTCGCGACACGCTCGTACAGGAGACGGACGACTTCGAAATCACCGTGAAGTTCGACGCCAACCGGCCGGACACAACGCTGGAGATCACGCTGCGGCCCAATGGCCCATTGCCGGCCGAACATGCCTTGAGCTCAAGAACGCCGTCCGATGAGGCGGCGGTCAAAGAGGCATACGATGCATCGCGAACACTCCTCCGCGAAAACCAGGAACTCAAGAAAGTCATCGAGCGGCTTCAGGGCGAGGTACAAGAAGCGAGACTGAAAGCCGCCGGTTCGCGCGGAAAGGTCGATCGCCAGAGCCACACGGCAGTCGCAAAGAAGAAGACGAATGTGAAGCCCGCTAAAGAGGCTGAGAAGAAAGCCGAGAAGGACCCGCATGCTGACATGCCGGATGACGTGACGTCGACGCCGATGCCGCCGGTGCGGCTGGGCATCATGCCTTCCTACGGCGAAACCGAGGGAGAGGGCTACGAGATCACCGGCGTCGTTGAGGGCGGCGCCGCGGCCAAGGCGGGGATGAAGGACGGCGACCGCATCTACAAGATCGGCGGCACGAAAGTGACCGACGTCTATAGCTACATGGATGCACTGCGCAAGTTCAAGCCCGGCGACATGGTGCCCGTGGTCGTCCTCCGCGACGGGAAGAAGGTCGAATTAAAGGTGAAAGCCGAGGGGCAGCAGTCGAAGGAAGCGGCGTAGCCTTAGGCGGCGATAAGATATACCAGTCGGCGACGAGCACCAGAAACCTGGCCCTTCATTCGGCAGTCGACACACGCTATTCTTCTTGTATGGCTCCCCCCCAATCCACACTCGAGCGCATCGTCTCCGACTGGACCGCCGCCGCCGCCGGCTGGCGACGGTGGGAGGCGCATAACATCGCCTACAGTTGGCCGATCACGCATCGCATCGTCGATGCGCTGAACCTGTCGCCCGGGCAATCCGCGCTGGACGTCGGCTGCGGAATCGGCGACCCGGCGATCGCCATTGCCGAAATGATCGGTCCGACCGGCCGCATCATCGCGATTGATCCCGTCGCGGAAATGGTCGAGACCGCCAGCGCCAGGGCAACGGGCTTCGGGCTTACCAACATCGAGTTCCACACTTGCCCCGTCGAAGAGCTGACGCTGGCCGACGCCTCGCTCGATGCAGCCAGCGGACGATGGTCGTTTATCTTCTGCGAGGACGTCGTCGCGGCGCTGCGGAAGGTTAGGGCCTGGCTCAAGCCCGGCGGGCGCTTCGCCATGGCGACCTGGACCCCGCAGGAGAATTCACCGGGCTTCAAGATCATCAACACGGCGCTGAACCGGCAGGTCAATCTTCCGCCGCTGGACGCGACCAAGCCCGGAATGGCGCAGCTCTCCGAGCCCGGGCAGCTTGAGGGGGCGCTGGCGGCGGCGGGATATAAGGACATACGCGTGCAACCGGTACGGCTCTCGATCTTCGCCAGGAGCGGGACGGAGTTCTGGGAGATGATGTCCCAGATGGGCGGCAGCCTGCGCAAGGTGTACGACAGCCTGACGCAGAACCAGCGCGCCGCGGTGGCCGAGGAAGTCATTGCCGGCGTGGAGCAATTCCGCAGCGCGGACGTGCTGCGCATTCCCGCACTGGCACAGGTGGGCAGCGCGGTCGGATAACCGGCGCTAGGCTCGACCGTGGCCGTCAACAAGCGGCAATCGCCGCGTACGGATTCTCGTATCTTCGATCACAACGACGGCCCCTGTTTCAAGGTCGCCTTGAATCTGAGTCAGATTGGCCAAAAGCAACTTCGCGAGCGCCTCGGTCGATTTGGCATGGCACCTGAACAAGACGACGGACGGCCTCGTGGCCTTGCGCATCGCGAGGATAGTGCCGAAATCGGTGTCTTGAGCCACCAGTGTGCTCCCATCCGACTCGGCTTTCCCGAAGATGACGATATCGGCCGCGCTGGTCAGCGACTCGTCACGAACGTGGACCGCCTCGTGTCCGGCATCACGAAGCCGCGCGGCAAATCGAGGCGACATGCTGTTGTCTATCAAGAATCGCATCAGGCAACGCGCATCGGGAGCTGCCCTTCGCGAACCGCCTCTGCAGCATAGACCAACGCCTGACGAATATCCTCCGGTTCAAGGTCTGGATAGTCGGCGAGAATCTCCGCATCGGTACGGCGCTCCGCGACCAAGCCGACGATGGTAGCCACGGGAATTCGAAGGTGCCGAATACAGGGCACTCCCCCCATCTGTGCCGGATCAACCGTAATACGATCAAATTGAGCCATCACCGTTCACTCCCGTGGATCACTGTTGATACATTCTATCGGCGCTGGCACGACTATTCATGCGAAATCTACGTCCGGGCTGAGGCGTGCCCCCGCCTTGAAGCCGATTTCCCGGGCCGGTAACATGCTGTTTCTGCGCGCCGGCCGGCTGTCGCAACCCGCCGGGCGCGTCTTTTTTAGGCAGGGTAAGAAAACACGATCCATCCTTAATTTAATCGAGTCGGAGGCCCCATGCCCAGCTACACCACCGCGGACATCCGCAATGTCGCATTGGTCGGTCACAGCGGATCTGGAAAGACCTCTCTTTGCGAAGCGTTTCTTCACGCCACCGGTGTCACCAGCCGGCTGGGCAATGTCGCCGACAAGACCAGCCATCTCGATACAGATGAAGAGGAAAAGGAGCGAGGCTGTTCGATCGATTCGCACGTCCTGAGCATCAATCACGAGAAGAAGGTGCTCAACCTGATCGACACGCCGGGCTCGCCCGACTTCCTCGGTCCGGCCATCGCCTCTCTGGCCGCCACAGAGACGGCCATGGTGGTGATCAACGCGGCCGCCGGCATTCAGGTGAACACGCGGCGAATGCGCGAGCAGGCGAAGGAGTTCGGCCTGGCCCGAATAATCGTCGTCAACCACATCGATGCCTCCAGCGCCGACCTCGCCGAGCTGCTGACGTCCATGCAGGCCAGCTTCGGACCGGAGCTGACTCCGGTCAATCTGCCGACGCCGGGGCGCAAGGGCGTCATCGATTGCGTGGGCAGCCCCGACGGAGAATCGGACTTCGGCAGCGTAGCTCAGTGTCACAAGGACGTCATGGAGCGCGTCGCGGAAGTCGATGACGCTCTGATGAACAAGTACTTCGAGGAAGGCGAACTGTCGGTTGACGACGTGATCGCCCACCTGCCGAAGGCCGTCGCCAACTGCAAGATTGTCCCCGTGCTCTACACCAACGCACTGGCCAACGTCGGCATCAAGGAACTCCTCGATTTCATCGCCAAGTGCTGCCCGTCGCCGCTGGACGGCAAGCAGCGAACCCTCATGGTCGGCGGCGAGGAAAAGCCCCTGCCCGCCGACGGTTCCTTCTGCGGACAGGTCTTCAAAATCGCCATCGAGTCGAAGAGCAACATCAAGTACGCCTTCGTCCGCGCCTTTTCGGGCCACCTCAAAGGCGATGCCAACCTGACGACCCCCGGGGAAAAGAAGGGCGTCCGCCCGGGCCACCTGTTGAAGTTTCAGGGGCACGAGCACAAGGAGACCGACGAAGGCCTGGCCGGCGATATTTTCGCCGTAGCCAAGCTGGAGCTGCACATCGGCGACACCGTCTTCGATCACCAGACCGAGGGAAAGGTGCAGATGCCGAAGTTTCCAAACCCGATGTACTCGTTGGCGGTCGAGCCGAAGGCCCGGGGCGACGAAACGAAGATCGCTGAATCCACGCGCCGATTCACCGACTGCGATCCATGCTTCAAGACCCATCACGACGCGCAGACCCACGAACTGGTCATCAGCGGCATCGGCGACATGCACCTGCGCGTCATCCTGGCAAAGATGCACCGCCAGTTCAAACTCGACGTCAACACCAAGCCGCCCAAGATTCCCTACAAAGAAACGATTACCGGAAAGGCCGACGGGCATCACCGCCACAAGAAGCAAACCGGCGGCGCGGGCCAGTTCGGCGAGGTCTTTCTCAAGGTGGAGCCCCTGCCGCGCGGCAGCGAACCGTCACTCGAATGGTCGTGGGATATCTTCGGCGGGGCAATTCCCGGGCAGTTCGAGCCGGCCATCAAGAAGGGCGTCGTCGAACTCATGGGCCTCGGGGCCCTTGCCGGGTTTCCGCTTCAGGACATCAAGGTGATGATCACCGACGGAAAACACCATCCGGTGGACTCGAAAGAAGTCGCATTCAAAACGGCAGGCAAATATGCCTTCAGGGATGCGATCATGAAGGCCAAGCCCGTTCTGCTTGAGCCCATTGTGGATATCGAAGTGACCTGTCCCTCGGAGAACGTCGGCGACATCACCGGCGACCTCGCCCAGCGCCGCGGCCGGCCCAGCGGACAAGACATGCTGCCGGGCAACCTGACGATTATCACGGCCCAGGTGCCGCTGGCAAAGGTGGCCGACTATCACTCGCGGCTCAGCTCGATCACCGGCGGCAAGGGCAGCTACAGCATGGAGCTGTCCCACTACGAGCCGGTGCCCAGCAACGAGGCCCAGGCCATCATCGCCGCCTACAAGCCGCACAAGGACGAAGACGAGTAAGGCGCCCTTCCTTCACGACTTCGGGAAGTGCCGCAGCTTTTCGTGGATGATGAGCGCGCCGACAGCGACGGGCGCAATGGGGCCGCAGGAGCGAATGAAGGGAGCGATGGCGCCCGGCTCGTCGGGCAGCGAGACGATTTCGTCGTGCTCACTCTTTGCCTCTGCCGTTTGCCATCGCTGGCGCAGTTCCTCGACCGTTAATTCGATGCGAGCCTCGAAGAGCATTTCCGGCTGGTGAATCTCCTTGTCGCGGATCATGCCGACGCAAATGAGATCGTGAAGCTCCTCGCGGCGCAGGCCCAGTTCCTCCTCCAGCTCCCTTGCGACGGCGGCGAAGGCGTCGATCCGGCCGTCCGCCGCCATGTCCGCGATCTCCAGCGCGCCGCCGAATGTGTGGACGTGATTCGCATGGTACGAGACGCGCGAGGATCGCCGGCCGTAGCAGATGCGGTTGTCGGCGCTGACGATCGTCGCCGTCGTACCGATCGGGTTCGCGAACCGCTCCCAGCCGAATTCGGCGAGGCGATGCTTGTTGAAGAGATTCGTGCCGACAAAGTCGCGGTAACAGGTAGGCCCGACGGTGAGGGTGAAGATTTCGCCGCGCGGCGATGTTCGGACGTCATGCCGCACGTACCGCAGCAGTTCGCCGTTAAAAAGGAGGCGATCGGTGCCTTTTGCAAGGGCCAATTGCCGGTCCCACTCGGCGGCGATGGCGGCGTCGAGATCGGCGGTCGTCGGCCGGGACGATGGATCGTACTCAATCCTGACGCAATCCATCGGGAACCGGCCGCAGGCCTGAACGACGAATGGTTGGCTGTCATCGTCGCTTGTCGTCAATTGAGACATCCTCGACAGTCCGTGGCAGGCCCTGGGGCCGGCGACGAATCCCCGCTGGTTACGCACGCCGCCTGATTGCCACGCCGGGCCGCTTGTTATACTATCATTACATCACTGGTTCGTGGGCCTGGCCCATCGTTATGACCGAACGGATGAAAATGGACCGTCGATTCCTGAAAATCCTGCTCGCCCTGGGCATCCTCTTCGTGGCAACCGGCGCCGCGACGTTGATCCACTGCCACGAGGAAGGGCATGAGTTCGGGGCCGAGGGCTGCCAGATTTGTCACTGGCTGACAGTCGCGATTTCCGCGCTGATCTTCGCGGCCGTCGGACTCTGGTTGCATATTCGCGAAGTCCGTCCGGCGCTGCCGGCCGTCGTCTTGCTTCCACGCATATCGGGTCGTCCGCGCAATGCGTCGTCCCGCGCCCCGCCCCGCTAAATCCTTTCATCGATGCTCGTGCTTTGCCGTGCGCCGATCTATTTCGGCGTTCATGAACTCGTGCGTTCGCGCGCGGACTTGCGGCGACGCACGCACCCAATTCCCCAGTGGTTTCCATAGCTTCGGACCAGCGGCCCGGGGCGTTTCATCTTGAACTGAAATCATCGACGGCCTCGCGGCGATGGCGCCCCGACCGACATAAGAAAGGATAAGCGCGCATGAAGAAGCGCGGATTTACACTCATCGAACTGCTCATCACGATCACGATTATCGCCATTCTGATTGGGATACTCCTTCCCGCACTCTCCAGTTCCCGAAAGCTGGGACGCCGAAGTGTCGCGCTGGCAAGACTCCGTGACCTCGGCATCGGCTCCCTCGCGTACGCCCAGGACAATGAGGACTGGTTCGCAACCCTCATCGACCCGGAGGAGCGGAGCTTTCGCGGTCTCAGCCACCTCGGCCGGGCACTTCGCCTGCCGCCGGAGGTCTTTCTCAACCCCAACACGATGGATCAAGCCGCGAACCGGCTGACCGGGGATGGGCGTCCGATCCTCGCCGAGTTGGACGGCGCGGAGATCACCGACGATATGACGATTACACCTGCGAACATCGGGCAGGTGCGCTGGCACTGCTCGTTCTCATACGACAATGATCCCAAATCGAGCCAGACCGGGGCGGCGCTGAAGATGAATTCCACCCTGCCGCGCGTCTTCATGGGCGATCGGGCGGATTATGAGAACGGCCGCACCTTCTCGAACAACTGGCAGGGCGACGGAATGACGCTCCTATGGACGGATGGCCACGCCGAATTCTCCAAGCTGCGATCCATCAGCGATCAATCCGACCCCAATATCTACCACCATAATGAGTTTGAGGGCGAAGGCGGCGACGAGGTCAACGACGGTGTGGCCGTTTCCCCCGCGACGCGCGACACGCACCTGCGGTTCTTTACCGAGGAGGAGGATGACGAACTACTGCCGGATTGACGCAGTGATGAGTCCTGTCATTGCGATCGCTCAGTTCCGGAAGGCGCCCACGGACATCTCCGATTTTGGCGGCGGTGATTCTCAAATAATCGGTGACGCTCGCCAATCTTTCACTTCTTGGCCGAGGCTACTTCGGGAGCATCTCCGGGGCTGGTGGAGGCCACGCGCTGGACGGCCGAACGGGTGAACGTGATCTTGGTATTGCTCGACTCGTCTACCTTCAACGTGATTTCGTCGTCCTTCACGGCGAGCACCGTGCCGAGAATACCGCCGATGGTAACCACGCGGTCGTTCTTCTTGACGGCGGCCAGCATCGCGGCGCGGGCCTTGCGCTCCTTGCTCTGGGGGCGGATCATCAGGAAGTAGATGACGATGCACATGACGGCGAGCATCGGCAGCATGGACTCGAGTCCCTGCGGGGCGGCGGGGTTGGGTTGCGTCGTTTGTGCAATGAGCGAAATCTGCGGAATCATTCAGCGTCCTCGTTGTCAATCGTGGTCGTCGCGCTCGCCTCGAACGCGGCGAGCAACTCGTGAAAAGTGCCTGCGGCGATCGTCTCCCGAATCCGCCGCATAAGGCGTTGATAGTAGGCGATATTGTGCAGTGATACCAGCATCGGACCGAGCATCTCCCCCGCCAGAAACAGGTGCCGCAAATAGGCCCGGGAGAATCGGCTGCAGGCGTAGCAATCGCAACCCTCCGCCAGCGGCCGTGGATCGGTCTTGTACTTCGAATTGCGGATGCGCACGAAACCGGCGTCGCAGAACGCGAATGCATTGCGGCCGTTACGCGTGGGCAGGACGCAGTCGAACATGTCGATCCCGGTCTCGACGGCTCGCAAAATATCGATCGGCCGGCCGACGCCCATCAGATAGCGCGGCCGGTCATCGGGCATGCGATGGGTGAAGGCCTTGAGAAAGGCGGCCATCTCCTCCGGCGCCTCGCCGACCGAAAGGCCGCCGATCGCGTATCCCGGAAAGTCGAGCTTCACGATCTCTTCGAGACACCGACAGCGCAGATCGAGATCGAGACCGCCCTGGACGATTCCAAAAAGGGCCTGATCGTCTCGTCGCTTCGCATCGCGGCAGTCGCGCGCCCAGCGAATCGTCCGATCGACCGCCTGGCGAAGCATCTCCGGCGCGGCGGGCAGCGGCGGACACTGATCGAAGGCCATGATGATGTCGGCGCCGAGCTTCTCCTGAATCTCGACGGCGCCGGCCGGCGACAGGCGCAAAACCGCGCCGTCGATGTGCGACTTGAATGTCACCCCGTCGTCATCGATGCTGTTAAGCGTGGCCAGGCTGAAGACCTGGAAGCCGCCGCTGTCGGTGAGGATCGGCCGGTCCCAGGACATGAAGCGATGCAGGCCCCCCATCTCGGCCACGATGTCCGCGCCCGGTCGAAGGGCAAGGTGATAGGTATTCGCCAGAATGATGCTCGCCCCGGCGGACACGAGCTGCTCCGGCGTCACGCCTTTGACGCTGGCCCGTGTGCCGACCGGCATGAAGGCGGGCGTCTCAATCTCGCCATGCGGAGTATGGAGCACGGCGCATCGGGCGCGCCCTGCGACAGCCCGGGTTTGAAAGGAGAATGGAGACATCGGGATATTTTCCGGTCGGGGACGGGGCCGTTGGGAAGTGCCATAATAGTGGCACTCCCGTTCGAAAAAATCCGCCCCGGGCTTCGCTTCGGACATATCTTTGCGAAGCCGTCGCGGCTTGACAAGTCCGCCCGGAAGGACATATAGTAACCGGTCTCGGTTCGCACGCGCGAACGGGTTTTCGGGGGCGGACGCGCTGGTCCGGAAATCGAGACGGAGCTCTTACTCAACAAGGTGCAGGGACGCAACCGGGCACTGGAGGGAATAGCGTGGCGAAGGGTCGTGAGGGCTCGAACGGTCACGGTAGACCGTCGAAGAGAATAAGTGGCGCGGATGCAAACGGCTCGCGGCAGCCGAAGGTGAACGGCCGAAGGGCGACCATCGCCCTCGGAGGCGCGATCCCTCGTAATGGGAGCAACGCGAATCCAACCAATCCCATGCCGAAGACTCATCTGTCGGATTCCGAGCTTCAGTACTTTCGCGTGCAGTTGGTTGAGAAGCGCGCCGAACTCATCGGCTCGGTCACGACCATGGAAAGCGAAGCCCTACGCAAGACGCGGTCCGAAGGCAGCGGCGATCTGTCCATGATGCCGATCCACATGGCCGACATCGGCACCGACAACTACGAGCAGGAGTTCACCCTCGGGCTCGTCGCCAACGAGCGGGACATGCTCCGCGATATTGACGCCGCATTGGCCCGGATCGAAAACAAGACCTTCGGCATCTGCGAGGCCACCCATAAGCCGATCAGCAAGGCTCGCCTCAAGATCAAGCCGTGGGCTCGCTTCTGCCTGGAATACAAGCGCTCTCAGGAACAACAGCGACGCAGGTAGGCGGGGCGAGAGAACCTACGGAACTTCATGATGACGGCCACGTCAGAATCCGCCTCCCCGATCATCGCATCATCAGGTCCCGCCCATCGGTGGGCCATCAGCCACGCCCCCAGCCATCTTCGACTCTGGACCGTCGCGGTCCTCGGTCTGACCGCCGATCTGTGGACCAAGGCGTGGGCCTTTCGCGAACTCGGCGCCCATGAATCGCGCGAGATCATCCCCAACCTCGCCAGTTACAAGCTCTCGCTCAATCCCGGGGCCCTTTTCGGCATCGGCGCCGGCCTGGCGCCGGTCTTCGTCGGCGCCTCGGTTCTGGCCCTGATGTTCGTGCTCTACCTCTTCGCGAACTCATCCATCAAGCGCTGGTCCATGCACATCGCCCTCGGCCTGGTGCTCGCCGGCGCCCTCGGCAATCTGTACGACCGGGCCACACAGGCCGCCTACGTCGCCCACTACCCGGACGGATCGAGAGTCATCGGCACCCTGGTCGATGAGGGCGAAACGACGATCCGCATCGGAGACTTCCCCAACGGGGTCAACGCGCGACAGTTCCCCAAGCCGCCGCCCACGTCGAAGTCAGGCCTTCAGCCGGTGGTCCGCGACTTCGTGAAGATCGAGGCGAAAATCGGGAAGCTGGAGTTGTGGCCGTGGATCTTCAACATCGCCGACGCCCTCCTGGTTTTCGGCGTTGCGATTCTGCTGATCAACTTCTGGTTCGACCGTGACCATGAGGCATCGCCGCCCGCGATTCCGACGCAGACCGTCGGCGGATAGCGATCGCCCCTACACCTCAACCCACACGCGGGATCCATCATGCATTCCGCCGATCATCATCCACCCGCCGCGGCCTCGCCTGAGCTTCACGCACGAGAATCCTCGCTCGCCTGGTACTGGCGAATCACGCTCAAGCTGGCGATCTTCGCCGTCGTGACGTTCTTCGTCCTGTTTCCCCGTCCGGCGCAACTGGCACGGCACATCTCCCACCTTCGAGACATGCAGCGGATGATCGCGCCGGACGAGCCGCAGCTCGCCGCGCTCGAAGCGCTGGTACGCGAGCGACTGACGACCACCGCCCCGGCCGATGCCGACTCGCCGTCGGTCGTTCAAAGGGCCGTCGAGTGCGTCGTCCTGGAGAAAGTCGAATACGCATGGGATTGGGACGAGTGGGGCTCGGCTGACTACATGCCGACGGTCGCGGAAATGTTTGAGCGCGCCGCCGAGATGGATGGACAGCTCCGCGAAGACTGCGACGGTCGGGCCGTCATGGCCGCCTCGCTGATGAAGCGGCTCGGCTACGAGCCGACCCTGGTGACAGACCTGCGGCACGTCTGGGTGACCACTCCGCAGGGCGCGTGGATGGGGCCCGGCGGGGAAACGACGATGGCCTCCGGCGAAGCCGGCAACGAGATCGCCTGGGGTACGCTGCTGTCCAACATCCCCACGTCGCTCTCATTCGGGATGGCCGTGTTTCCATTCGTGCGCGAGCTGATCATCCTCGTCACGGCGTATCTGCTATTGATCCATCGCCGGATGTCACGGGCAGCCGCCGCCATCGGCTTCGTCCTGCTGTTGCAGGGACTCCTTTTCATGCGACTGGGTTTCTTCGCCCCGGCGGCGGTAACGCGCGAAGTTTCATCATGGCCCGCCTGGGTGGGATTGATGCACATTCTCGCCGGCTTCGCGGTGCTCATGCGCGCCTCGCGCCGGGCGCGTCGAAGTGCTGCGATCACGCCCCCGCCAGCGTGCGCAGCGGTTGGCCCGTGATGCGAAAGACCGTCCATTCATCCATCGGCACTGCTCCCAGCTTGCGGTAGAAGCCGATGGCCGACTCGTTCCAATCCAGCACGGCCCATTCCAGTCGGCCGCAATGTCGCTCGACGGCGATCTGTGCCAGACGGCGGAGCATCGCCTCGCCGTAGCCGCGCCCCCGGAATTCCGGCTTGACGTAAAGGTCCTCGAGATAGAGGCCGTGACGGCCGAGAAAAGTCGAGAAGTTGTGGAAGAAGACGGCGAAGGCGACGGCCGCCCCGTCCAGTTCGCCGATGAGCACCTCGGCCACGCGGCGATCGCCAAAGAGCGACGCCTTCAGGGAGTCCTCCGAGGCCACGACCTCGTTCGACATCTTTTCGTAATCCGCCAGTTCACGAATCAGCCCCAGAATGACGGGCACGTCGTCAGCGGAGGCGGGGCGTATGGTTAGCTTCGGCGTATCGTGACGGTCCGTCATCGTTTCACTCGAAGTCAAATGGAGCGACCTCCCAGAACTGCGATCTACTCCGATTGCAGCCGGGGCCCGACGATCTGCCGCGCGCTTCGCCGCTCGTCGTACTGCCTGCGTAGCGTCGCATCCTTGATATCAATCCGCGCCTGCATCAAGAGTCGCTCGCCGAGGGCCTCCATCTTCTGCGCGACCAGTCGTGCATGCAGATGCCGCTCCAGCAGCGGGCGCAATTCTTCAAAGGTCTTTTCATCCGGCGGAATGCGGCGCACAAGCTGGAGAATGTGATAGCGGCCCTCGGCCTCGACCGGGTTTGACACCTCTCCCGGCTGAAGCTGCGACGCCAGCTTGGCGAACTCCGGCGGCACCGTCGGATCGTCCTTGAGGGCAAAAGGCGGGAGCAGGCCGCCCTTCTCGCGGGAGATCACGTTCTCGCTGAAGTCGCGCACCAGCTTTTCAAAATCCTCCCCGGCATCGAGCCGCTTCTTGATGCGCGGCCACACGCGCGGCGCGGCGATCTGAATGTGCCGGACCTCGACGCGCTCGCCATGCTTGATGCGAAACTCCTCCCGAAGCGCCTCCTCGGTAATCGTCACTTCTCGCTCGGCCAGTCGACGCAGGTGCGCCTGGCGCTCGATGGCGATCTCCAACTCCCTTCGCGTGATGCCGCGCGACGTGATCCACTCGTCGATGAGCTGCTCCCGGCGAGCCGGCGTGAGCTTGTCAGGGTCCCTGCCGTTGAAGCGATCCGCCTGGAGTGTATGTTCATACTCATTCTCGATGTCGGCATGGCTCACATCGAGCCCCTGCCGCCGCGTCTCCTGCCGGGCGACCTCCGCGAGGACCAACTGTTGCAATTGAGAGAGCCCGCGCGTTTCGATCAGCAGATTGACGAGGTCCTGCCGCTCGATCGGCGAGCCGTTGACCGTTGCGATGGGTCGGCTGCTGACAGGCTTGGGAGCGGGCGGCGCACTCTCCGTTCGGGCAGGCGACGGTTCGGCCGTCGTCTTGGCCGGCGGGTCCTGCGCCATCGAGAGCTGATCGCGCACGCTCGGCGGCGAATCGCCCCCGCGCTCGCAACCGTATGACAGTGCGAGTCCAAGGCAGCTGATCGCGAGCATCCATTTCAAAGCAGTCGGTTTCATGTGTTCCTTACGTCCGGCGGGTGCGGTTCTTCGCTCCGTCATGCCCGGGTGAAGGGGTCCTTATCCTTTCGACTGATCACAATCGCCGCACCGGGCAGGCGCCGCCGAAGCTGCTGCGACAGTGGCATCAGAACCGGCCGCTCGCTGGCCCAGTGGCCCAGCGCAATGGCCGCCGCGCCGCTCCGCGCGTACGCCAGTGCGTCGTGATGGCGAATCTCACCGGTGATGACCACATCGCCCTTGCCACAGGGACGACCGGGAATCTCGAACGGCAACGATCCGGCCGCGCCGGCGCAGATCAGGGCATGGCGCAGGGTGCCCGACGGATTGCCGATGACGACGACGTTCGCGGCGCGGCACTTCCGCTGAAGCATCCGAGCGAACGACCGCAGGGCAACCGGCTTGGCGAAAGCCCCGATCCTGCCCTGTCCGACTGACGGATTCGGCGGAGTTTCCAAGGGGTACAGATCAAAAGCAGGCTCATCGTATGGGTGGACTTTGCGCAGCGCGGCGACGACCTGCGCCAGCTTCTCCGCTGGCAGCACCACTTCCAGACGAATCTCCTCGATGGTCTCGAGCCGGCCCTTCTTCCCCTCGGTCGGCTTCGTGGTCTCGGTGCCGAAGAAGGTGCCGTGTCCGCGCAACCGGTAGCTGCACCTTTGATAGTCACCGATCACCCCTGCGCCGGCGGCGAAGAGTCCCTCGGCGACCTGGTCGGCGTGTCGATCGGGAACAAACGTGATTAGCTTGAACTGCCGCGCGGTTGGCCGTGCAGATTCAAAGGGCCTCACATCGCGCAGGTAGCAAAGCGATGCCAGTGTCTCATTCGTCCCGCCGGGAGCGCAGTCCAGCGCCGTGTGCGGTGAATAGACGGCAATGCGCCGAGACAGCGCCTCAGCGGCAAGGCCGGTCGTGGTACGGCGATCGAGGAGCATCCGCGCGCTCGGCTTGAAGATCACTGGATGATAAGCAACAACGGCGTCAAACCGGCCCGCGACCGCCTCATCGAGAACGGCCGGCGTCAGGTCGACCGTGAGCAGCACCTTTCGCGCCGGCCAGTCGGGGCTGCCGACAAGCAGGCCGACGTTGTCCCAATCGGCGGCGGCCCAGGTCGGGGCGATCGACTCCATCGCCGCCGAAAGCGCAGCGACGGTCGCCTTGTTTCGCGGCGATGTTTCGGGTTTCGCGGATCGTCGTTTCATGCGTGTCGCGGAACCTTTCATCAGATCAAGTCACATTCGCGTGCAACCAGTTCGCGATACAGGCCGCCGATTTTCTTGGCCATCTCCCCCACCGCGCCGTCGCCGACCATGTGCTTCTCAATCGACGTCACCGGCATGACTTCCAGCACGGTCCCGGTCAGGAAGACTTCAAAGGCCTCCATAAGCATGTTGATATCGATCGGCGCCTCCTCAATCTGAATGTCGTTGGCATGACACACTTCGATGACCGACGCGCGAACAACGCCCGGCAGGACCGGCGTGTCGACCGGCGGCGTCAGCACCTTGTCGCCCATGACGACGAAGACATTGCAGATCGACCCCTCGGCAAGCCGGTTCTCAGCAGTGAACCAAAGCGCCTCCTGGCACTGCCGGTCCGCGGCGTCCTTCATCGCCAATAGGCGCGGCAGGTAAGCCAGCGTCTTGTGACCGGCGAGGGGGTCGTGGCGGTTCTGCTTGTAAGGGCTGATGCACACCCGCATCCCGCGCGCATAGAGCTGATCCGGGTACGCCTGTACGGGCGATGCAGTGACCAGCACGGTGGGCGGCGCGCGATGCTCGGGATTCTGCCCCGGCCGCGGAATGTCGCCCGGCGTCATGACCAGCCTTAAACGTGCATCCTTGAGTTCGTTCGCAGCCAGGACATCGGCAATACCCTGGCGCAGATCATCAGTCGCCGATGGCACGGCGGCCTCCATCGCCGCGGGCATCTGAATTTCCAGCGTTGAGGCGGAATGCATCAGCCGCTGCAAATGGGCGTCGAGGCGCATCACCTTGCCGCCGTAAGCGCGCATGGTCTCAAACAAACCGGCCGCATGTGTGAAGCCGGCGTCGAAGACCGACACCCGGGCTTCGGAGGCCGGCACGACTTTGCCATTGAGAAAAACAAAATCAGGCATTGGATTCCCGTGTGGTATTGAAGAGCAGGAGGCGCGAAAAATCAAAAAAACACGCCGGCACGCCGCGCTCCGACAGACTCGCGGTCACGCTACACATGGATGACCGCGCCGGGCTCCGCATCAAACGAAGGATCAGGATCGACGCCCAACGCTCTGAGCATCCCGGCTGCCTTCGCCGCCAGCTCGCGAAATTCATCTTCCGGATCAGAATCTGAAACGATGCCGCTGCCCACGTGGAACCTCGCGCGCCCGCCGGCGACCGTCATCGTGCGGATCGCCAGATTGAGCTGCATGCCGCCGTCCAAGCCGATGTAACCGATGGCCCCGCAGTAAGCGCCGCGCGGCTGAGGCTCCATCTCGGCGATAATCTGCATCGCCCGGACCTTCGGAGCACCCGTCACCGAGCCGCCGGGAAACGCCGCGCGAAGCAGGTCGATCGCGTCCATGTCGCTGCGAAGCGTTCCGGTGATGCTCGCCGTCCGATGGAACACGGTGGGGTGCGTTTCAATGCAGCCCTCTTCCAGAACTCGCACGCTCCCGAATTCGCAGACGCGCCCGAGGTCATTCCTCTCCAGGTCAATGATCATGTTGAGCTCGGCGCGATCCTTTTGGCTCGCGGCCAGTTCGGCGGCCGCCGCTTCGTCCTCGTTCTCAGTTCGACCGCGCGGACGCGTTCCCTTGATCGGCCGCGTCGTCACCCGTCGGCCGCGCAGACTGAGGAACAGCTCCGGCGAAGAAGAAATCACCGCCGACGGATACGCGCCGTTGGGCGTCTCGGATACCTGGATAAACGCCGCATAAATCGCGGGATTAACGTCGCAGAGGCTCTGGTAAACGTCGATGGGGTCGGCCGCGAGTTCAGCCTCAAACATCCGGGCGAGATTGACCTGAAAAATATCTCCGTCGCGGATGTAGTCCAGGGCCCGTTCCACCTTGCGAAGATAACTCTCCCGCGAAAAGCCCCACGTCCCGCCGGTCCGCACGGTCATCGGCGCGGACGAAGCCTCGGAGGTCGCCGAGGCCGCAACACCCATCAACTCGGAGATGCGTTTCTCCGCGCGCGGGCGATTCTCAACGGCCAGCTCCGGCGGAAGATCGACCGCCGCTGCGAACCACTTATCGCGTAGCCGATCGTGAATCAGCGCCGTGTCAAACAGGCACCACTTCCACTCCGGCAGCGGGCCGGCCTCGCCGCCCGCTCGCGACGCTGTCGGCTCGGCATATCGTCCCGCCTCGTAGGCGAGATACCCGATCCACCCGCCGATAAACGGCAACTCAGAATCCGAATCAGTCTGCGACCAGGGGCCCGTGACAGTTCGCAGTTGATCGAATGGGTCGCCTTCCCCACCTGACTGCCCGACGATCACCCGGGCAGGAGACCATGCGTAGATCGAGTACCGGCCGAAGGTCTTGCTGTGCGCGACTGACTCCAGCATCACCGCGTGCGGCAAACGACCGACGCCGCGGCGCAGCGCACCCAGGTTACCGGGCGGCGGGATGGGCTGAATCATCGATTGGATGGCGGCGTCGCGGCGGCCGTTTGGCATAAGCCGAGTAGTATAGCGGGATTATCGGCGGGTCAGCCACGATCTCGCCGTGGCAGCCGCTCAACGCAAATCGGACTCGATCGCGGGATCGGACGCTGCCCGGTTTCGCCTTGAGGGAGCCGGTTCTGGTTGTATAATCTGATGAAGGGTGCAATCCGGGGGCGGCAAGATACGAAGGTACGACCCATGAAAGCCATGCCACGCGAAGATGGTGCAGTTGCGGTGTCTCGCCAGTCGCCACAGACGGTGCTCTGGATCATCGCTATTTTGCTCTCGATCATCGCCACGGCCTTGATCGTCCGCAGCCCGGGACCGTTCGCGGTCCAGCCCGCCTTCGGCGACGCCCCGATGGTCGGCGCTCGCGGCATCTTCGCCTTCACCGGCCAACTCGATAAGAACAGCTACGGGCTGTTCATGATGGACGTCGATGCCCGAACGGTGTGGTGCTACCAGTACCTGCCCGCCACGCGAAAGATGAAGCTCGTCGCTGCAAGGTCTTTTGCCTATGACAACTATTTGAAGGATTACAACAACGACACTCCGACCGAAGCCGAGGTCAGAGGCATGATCGACGACCAACGTCGAATTAGTGAGCGCAACGAACGTGGGGGAAACGCCGATCTGGACGACAGCCTGAGCATCACCGTGCCGGGCATGCCGTCGTCGGGTGGAGCGGCAAGCGGAAAGAAGGACTCGAAATAGGGATCGGAGCATTCCGCCCGCCGAATGGACGGCTCGGCTCGTTGGCCCCACACGGCAGACGACTGAGATCGGGCATTTGACTGGATCGCGCCGAACGGCGTGACAGGTCGAATTCGGCGGGTTGTAACGGGTGGGTTATCCAAGCCGGCGCCAAGCCTGGGAATTAAACATCATGGCCAACGAATTCTACACATTCGAGGAAGCCTGCAGACATCTGGACAAGACCGAGGCCGAAGTTCGGTCCCTCGTCGCTGAAGGTCGCCTGCACGAGCTGCGCGACGGCGGCAAGGTCTTTTTCCGTCAGGACGAGATCAATCAGATCGTCGCCAAGGAAGGCAGCAGCATTGTCGACCTCGATGCCGCCGAGGCCGTCGATGCCGGCGGCGAAGACGTCGCATCCTTCGCCGACGCGCTTTCCAGCCTGAAGGACGAGTCCTCCAGCATGGGGATTCTCGATCAAAGCCCGCAGCCGGCGCCGGAAGAATTGGCGCTGGACGACGCCGAATCCGCGGCCGAAGAAGTCGAGTCCGATTCTTCGGTCGGTTCGTCGAACTTTCGGCTGGTGGATGACGAGGCTGATGCTTCGCCCGTCGTCGAGCTGACCGCCGACAGTTTCCCGGAACATCTTCCCGCGGCGAAGAAGCCCGAAGAGGCCGACGAACTCACCAGCGAAATCGACCTCTTCCCGACCGGCGAAGATTCTTCCGCGGGCATGTCGCCGCTCGGCGGCATTTCTCCCGACATTGAACTTTCTCCCTCCATGGAAGGCGAGGCCGGGGACATCGAAGTGCCTGATCTGGGGCTTTCCGGATCGAGCATCATCAGCCTGGAGCCGACTGGCGAAGAGGAAGCACCTCCCGTCAAGAAAAAGCCGCCCGCCGCGCCGGCCGGAACCGGCAAGACCGGAATCAGCGTCTTCGACGATGACGAGCTCCAGATCGACGCCGACCCGATGGGTGAGACGCGAATCTCCGGCGGAATCGATGAACTGGAGACAGTTGGCAGCGGAAGCGGCCTGCTGGACATCACTCAGGAAAGCGATGACACCAGCCTGGGCGCCGCGCTTTTGGACGTGATCAGCCCGACCGAAGCGGCAGATACCGAAACTGAAGATGCCATCGATGGCGAACCGGAGATCATCTCCGCCGAGGCCGAAGAGACGGTCGAGGACAGCGAGACGATGGTCGCGGTCGACGATGCCGAGCCTCAGTTCGCCGGTGCCGCGATGGCCGGTTCGGCGGTCGCCGTTGCAGCGCCAAGGGCCGCGGCCCGCGTCGGCGAGATGGTCGGGGCCGTCCCGATCAACATCACCCTGATACTCGGGCTGATCTGCATGGCTCTGGTCGGCCTCGCGGCGGCGAGCCAGATTCAAGGTGTGTGGCCGTCGTTCCTCAATCCGATCGCAAGTGACGTCATTCACTACAGCGTCTTTGGCGGGCTCGGAGCCGCCGTCCTCGGTGTCGGCTTCTGGGGAATTTTCGCCGGCCGCAAGTGAGCATTCGATCCAGCGAGTTCAAGTGACGCATCAGGGGCGGTGCCACTCGCGGCACGCGCCGCAAAGCGGCAGCTCCGTAATGCTTTGCGACCGGACGCATTCGAGTTTCGCCGATCGCCAGGCATCCGACAGACTCATCTCAGGCAGTCTCCCCGTAATCTGCAATCCGCGAAAATCCTGATCGCAGGTCGTCACATTCCCGTCGGCGAGGATCGTCATGCGGCTCAACGTTTGCCGGCAGATGCCGCGCGCCGGCGGCGTCGTCCGCGTCACCGCTCGCCCTGGTCGCTGGCCGGCGTAGTCGCTGTGACCGGTGATCAGTGACATGCCCAGCCGCCGCTGCCACTTGTCGAAGAACTCTTCCATCTCATGCACGTTCTCCGTGCACTTGTTAAACGACGGTACCACCAGCGGCCGTGCCCGTTTCGCACGGATGCGTCGCTCCAGCCATCGCTCCAGCCGGGCCATCACCTCTGCGAACTCGTCAACGCCGTGCATGACCCGGTAAGTCTGCTGCGTCGTCGCATCGAGCGGCAACTCAATCACATCGACCGGCGTCTCGAAAAGCGCGTCTTCCGCATCGGCGCTATCGACTCGTGCAAAAGTTCTCACCGCCAGCGCCGCCGCCCTCGGCCGCAGCATCCGGCAAATCTCCGAAAAACTCGGATGCATCAGCGGATCACCAAAACCGCCCAGCACAATGCGAACGTCGTCCCGGTCACCGATCGAGTCGACGATCGACCTGATGACGTCGAGCTTGATGGGACCGCGCCGGCCGACGGCATCGCCGTAAGGACGCGCGATTGAATCGCCCGGCGACGACGCATCGGTTGTCAGTTCGATTTCAATTTCCGCGGGAAATGGCATAACTACGGTAGCCGCCTGATCGCAGAGGTACCTGCCGATGCGCTCGGCGCTCCACTCATCCGCGCCGGCAGCGATGAGCGCGCCGACGCGCTCCATGCCCCGGGATGTGTCGCACAGTAGCCTTCCGCTGGCCTCAATCACCGCGGCCGGCGCGCGAAAGCAGGCATCCTTTCCCGTCAGGTCGGCAACCGGTCGATCAGGGTTGTACGCCAACAGCAATCCAACCGGCTCGTTCGCCGGCGCGATCTCCGCGATCAGACTGCGCCCGAGGATGACCGGCGCAAGGCCCGGCGGCGACTGGGCAAACGTGAGGTTCATCTCGTGTCCCAGCTTTTCGTAGTGCTCGACCATCGCGTCGATCAGTTCAGCGTTGACCAGCGCCGCGGACCCCGGAACGCACACCACGGCATCGGCCTCGTGTTTCTGCGCCAGCGCCGCCAGCACGGGCAGGTTCATGTCCTCATCAAAAACAGAAAGCGAGCCAACCCCGCCTCGCCAACCGTCGACGCCCCACCATCGACCGGCACGAATCAACTCCTGAAACGGGCCCGCCTGCAACTGGGCCGTTTCGAGTTGCACACCCAATCCTTCAACCAGCGCCTGAACACCGGCGGCATCCCCAGGCGACGCCACGACGAAAACCTCGTCAATTCGTCTTGCCTTCGTCAGGCGAGACAGACAACGCCGAAGCACCGGCACGCCCGCGATCGGCTCGGCGAGTCGGCTTCGCGTGCCCAGCGGCGCTTGCCGGAGGTCTGCCATGACGGCTGCGATGAACTTCATGCCGCGCCTCCGATCGCCTCGTCAAACCTCGCGACTGACTCCCGAAGGATTTGCTCGAGGAGCGAGCACCCGGATATTAGGTTGTCCATGAACTGCATGTCGCGCGACAACTGCCGCTCGCCCCGGTCGCGCGTCGCCTGGGTCAGCGCCGCCAGCTTGTGATCCGCGGCGATCTTCTGCAGTTCCCCGAGTTGAGAAACCTCCCGAACCATCTGAAAGATCAACTCGTGACGCTGAACCAGCGTCCGCAGCTCGTCCACGCGCACCAGCCGCGCATTGAACGCCGTCGGATTGCCAAGCAGGCTCTTCATTTCCTGGAGCAGGCCGCGCGTCTCCTCGCAGAGCAGCTTGAAGCTCGACAGTTCGTCCAGTCGGCCGCGCAGCGCCTCCCGCGCCGGCGCCGATGATCCCTCATCTCGCCAGCGCCCTGCCGCCGCGACAAATCGACCCGGGTCAATCGCCTCGCGGCAGTACTGCTCGGCGGCCTCCCGAAGCGTCATGACCTCCGCTCCGCGCTTTTGCGCACCGCCCTCAGTGGCATCGATGATCTTCGTTTGCGTCCTCGCGAAATCGCGCTCGAACTGCTCCAGATACGTGAACATCTGCTCGTCAGTGTAGATCTCGCGCCCCTCGATGTCTTTCACGCGACGCAGGATCGAACGCTGCCGCGCGATCCGTTCCCATTCCTTCATCTCCAGCGTCCCGAAGCGACCCAGCTCCGGCGTCCACGACCGGTGCATCGTCACACCCGGCGCATAATAGACGTGCCCGGTGAATCCGAGGTCCTGTCCGATGAAAATGATCGGATCGCATCCCAGCCACTGCGCAAGGTAGTACGCAAGGTGCATCACCGTGGAGCCCGGCTCCATCGGCGTTCGCCGGGCAATGTCCGTGCCGATGCATCGATGCGCGAAGTGGTTCTGCAGGAGAATCACTTTTCCCTGCGGCCGGTCCTTGCCCGCGCGGCGCACAAAGGCGTCGACGGCCTGCCAGGCCGCCTTCGGCTCGGCCACCAGGACAATGTCCTCGGGAATCTCAAGATTCTGGAAGAACTGCTTGGACATCTCGTTGAAGTCCAGCGACGTCACGAAATGCGGATGAATGCCCCGTTCCAGAAGCGGCCGAAGCGTCGTCTGCGCTGCGATGATGACCGCCTTGTCGCGCACATCCGCGAGTTGATCGATGTTTCGGGCGAGCGAGGGACCCGCCGCAACCAGGATCGCCGGACATCCCGCGAATCGATGGCGCAGCACGTCCGGCGGCGGCGTGGAAACATAGGTCGGCAGGTTGTTGGCGATGTTCCGGCAGGTGATCTCGGCGTTGCGCACCAGCGTCACCAGCGACATCTTGGCGAATGCGGCAAAATCGAGAATCGCCTGTCGGGCAGCCGCGTGAAACTCTGAATTGTGATCGCGCGCGGCCGGCGGAACCGCGAAAAGAGTACCGAGCATGAGAAGGACGGAGTATTGCGTGAGCCGATCGTGAAGCGTCGATTTCGTCAGCGTCGTCAGGAAGATGACGCGCCCGGACGAAATAGCGGACGAGAGGTCGGTAAACTCCAGGGCCGTCTTGAGCGTAACAAGGTCCGGCTCGCTGACCACGATCAGCGCCTCATCGCCGAACGTCGCCCTTAGCGCGAGCACGTGATACCCCAGGCCCAGCCCGCAAAGCAGCAGGCACGCGGCCTCCGTCTTCTCCAGATTGCTGCAAAAGTCGGCGGCCTCCTTCACGGGGTCATAGCGGCTATGTAGGAAAATCGTCCGGCCGTCCTGCGTCGTCACGCTGGCCGTCAGCGCGCCCGACCGGGATTCCTGGATCGCAAGCCTCACATCGGGATCAATGTCGTCGATCTGCTGCGCCAGTCGCGGATCGTGTCGCCAGAGCGCCGCCATGTTGGCGAGAAATGTGCGATTGATGTCCATATCAGTCGTCACCCGCGGGATTGTACTCGGAATCCCGGTCGGCAGTGGTATGCCAACATCGGCCCGACTTCGAGCGACGCCGGAACGCCGGATAAGCCGGGTCGCAGACGTGACGCTCACCGCAGCCTCGTGGCTAAACCGCGCTTCAGAAAAAATCATCGCCCGGCAAAGACTGCCTTGTGATACGCGGACGTCCGCCGCTTTGCGACGTAGCGCAACAGATGCCGAATCGTCATCTTCAACCCTGAAAGCGGCTCCGGTCCCGCCTGCGAAAACCGACCCGTGGCAATACTCGCGCGAACACAAATTATGCCTTAAATGCGGGCGGTAAAAGCTTCAAACAAGACCTCTTGAGTCTTAACTCACGACACACTGGGGCCGATATCCCGGCTGAGGCGATTGGGGAAAACGCCAACGTTTGTCGGGGACTTAGAAGTGAAGACGGGGTTTTCACATTTAGATTCTCTTACGAAAGGCCCGCGCTCGCGGCGAGTTGAGAAGCAGCTAGGACTGAACATCACGCACCATTCGTCAAGCAATATACTTGGCGCTCGAAAGGTGGAACGAAGTGCAAGGGCGCCGGCGCCCATTCGTATCCATTGGGGCTGCTCTCTTCTCATCATGGCGCTCGTCGCATCCGTCGCCCATGGCGTACCGGGCGTCAGCATCACCCAGACCGGCGGCACGACATCGGTCAGCGAAACGGGACCGACCTCCGACACTTACACAATTGTCCTCGATGAGCTTCCGACGGGTGATGTGGAAATCGTCGTCGATCCGGATACGCAGACAAACGTCGGCGCTGGAATCGGTTCGCCCATTCTGCTCACCTTCACAACCGGCAATTGGAACGTCTCGCAAGTCGTGACGGTCACGGCGGTCGATGACGCCGTCGTTGAAGGCGCTCACACGTCCACGATCGTGCACACTGCGACCAGCACCGACGGAAACTACAACGGAATCTCCATCTCCAACGTCGTCGCCAACGTGGCCGACAACGACACCGCCGGGGTGGTCATCACGCAGACCAACACAACCACCGACGTCAATGAGAACGGACCCACCTCGGACAGCTATGACATCACGCTCTCCTCGCGCCCGTCGTCCAGCGTCACTATTACGGTGGCCGCGGACAGCCAGGTCGATCTGGGTTTCGGACCCGGCGTTAGCCAGGTTATCGTCATCAGCCCCGGCACCTGGAACTTCGCCCGGCAGGTGATCGTCACCGCCGTGGATGACGCCGCCGCCGAAGGGCCGCACACATCCATTCTCATGCATAGCGCGACCAGCTCCGACACGGACTACGACGGCATCACGATCGCCGATGTCACCGTCAACATCACCGACAACGACGCGGCAGGCGTCAGCATCTCTCAGTCCGGCGGGTCCACGGACGTCAGCGAGCAGGGCGCGACATCGGACACTTACACGATCGTGCTCGACAAACAGCCCACGGCTTCGGTCACGATCACGGTGGACCCTGACAACGACACCGACATCGGCGCCGGAACGGGAACGCCGGTAGACCTGGTCTTTAGCACACTCAACTGGAACGTCTCGCGGCAAGTCACGGTCACCGCGGTGGACGATATGGTCTCAGAGGGTCCGCACATCTCCACGATCACCCACACGGCGGTCAGCGCCGACACCACTTACAACGGCATCACGATCGCCGGCGTTCTCGCAAACGTGACCGACAACGATGCCGTCGGCGTGACCATCACGCAGAGCGGCGGCACGACGGCCGTCAGCGAACTCGGCGCAACCTCCGACACCTATACCATCGTTTTGGCCGCCCAGCCGTCCGCCGACGTCGACATTACGGTGGACCCTGACCAACAAACAGACTTAGGCTCCGGAGCCGGTACGGCGATCATCATCACGTTTACAAGCGTCACCTGGAGCACGCCGCAGACGATCACTGTCACCGCCGTGGACGACGCCATCGCCGAAGGACCACACGCCTCGACGATTACGCACACGGCGTCCAGCGCCGACAGCAACTACAACGGCGTCATGATCGCGAACGTCGTCGCCGGCGTCACCGACAACGACACCGCAGGCGTGAGCATCACCCAGAGCGGCGGCGCCACCAATATCAATGAAACCGGCCCCACTTCGGATTCCTACACCGTCGAACTCAACTCCATGCCGGTCGCCGATGTAACCGTGACTGTGGATCCGGACACGCAGACCGATCTCGGATCGGGCCCCGGCGTGGCCGTCATGCTGACTTTTACAAACATGACCTGGAACACCCCCCAGACCATCACGGTAACCGCCGTCGACGACGCCATTGCGGAGGGAGCCCACACCTCGACGATCACACATGCCGCGGCCAGCGCCGACACCATCTACAACGGCATCTCCATCGTCAACGTCGTCGCCAACGTCGTCGACAACGACATGGCAAGCGTCGTCATCGTGCAGTCCGGCGGCTCCACCGATGTCAGCGAAACCGGGCCCACGTCAGACACCTACACCATCGTGCTCAATTCCGAGCCGACGGCGAACGTCACGATCACCATCGACCCCGACACGCAAACCGACCTGGGAAGCGGCGCCGGTACCGCCGTCACCCGGACGTTTACGAACATGAACTGGAGCACACCGCAGACCATCACCGTGACGGCAGTCGACGACGCCGTCGCCGAGGACGCTCACACGTCAACCATCGCACACTCGGCATCAAGCGCCGACTCAGGCTATAACGGCATCTCCATCTCCAACGTCGTCGCAAATGTCACGGACAACGACACCGCCGCGGTCAACATCGTCCAAAGCGGCGGCACGACCGACGTCAGCGAGGCCGGTCCCACCTCGGACACCTATACCATCGCGCTCAACTCCCAGCCGACCGCAAGCGTCACGATCACGATCGATCCTGATACGCAGACCAACCTCGGGTCCGGCGCCGGCGTCGCCGTCAATCTGACGTTTACCACGGGAAATTGGAATTCGGCGCAGACAATTACGGTCACGGCCGTCAACGACGCGATCGCCGAAGGCCCTCATACATCCACCATCACCCACGCGGCCGCCGCCAGCGACACGAAATACAACGGCATCGCCATCGGCAATCTCGTCGCCGGCGTAACCGACAACGACACGGCGGGCGTCGCGATCGTGCAAAGCGGCGGAACAACCAACGTCAACGAAACAGGACCAACGTCGGACACCTACACGATTGTGCTGACCTCACAGCCGACCGCGAGCGTCACGATCACCATCGATCCCGATGCTCAGACGACCGTCGGCGCCGGCGCCGGCGTGGCCATCACTCGAACGTTTACGACCGTGAACTGGAGCACGACGCAGACCATCACCGTCACCGCCGTCAACGACCTGGTGGCGGAGGGCGCGCACACTTCGACCATCGTACATACGGCGGCAAGCAGCGACACCATGTACAACGGAATCGCCATCGGCAATGTCGTCGCCAACGTCACCGACAACGACACCGCCGGCGTCACCGTAACCCAGTCCGGCGGCTCAACCAACATCAACGAGATGGGACCGACCTCGGACACCTACACGATCGTGCTGACCTCACAGCCCACCGCGACCGTCACCATCACCGTCGATCCTGACGCTCAATCGAACATCGGCGCAGGCGCCGGCCTCCCCGTCGATCTCACCTTCACAACCGGGAATTGGAACACGGCGCAGACCGTTACCGTGACCGCTGTGGACGACCTCGCCCAGGAAGGCCCTCACACCTCCACCATCACTCACACCGCCGCAAGCGCCGACTCCTTCTACAACGCAATCTCGATCTCCAGCGTCACCGCCAACGTCACCGACAACGACATCCCGGGCGTCACCATCGTCCAGTCAGGCGGCGCCACCGCCGTCAGCGAGACCGGCCCGACTTCAGACACCTACACGATCAACCTCGAATCCCTGCCGACCGCCGATGTCACCATCACGGTCACTCCCAACGCGCAACTGAGCGTCGGGGCCGGCGCCGGCGTGGCGACGAACCTCGTATTCACCACCGGCAACTGGGCAACGCCCCAGACCGTGACCCTAACGGCCGTCGACGACGCCGTCGCCGAAGGTGCGCACAACGGCACGATCACCCACACCGCCGCAAGCAGCGATACCGACTACAACGGATTCGCAATCGCGAATGTCGTCGCCAACATCACGGACAACGACACCGCCGATGTCATCGTCACCCAAAGCGGGGGCAGCACCAGCGTCAATGAATTCGGCCCCACCTCGGATACCTACACCCTCGTGCTGCAATCTCAACCCACTGCGGACGTCACCATCACCGTGGACCCCGACACCCAGACCGACATCGGCGCGGGAGCCGGCGCGTCCGTCGATCTCGTCTTCACATCAATAAATTGGAACGTGGCCAGAACCGTCACGGTGACGGCGGTCGATGACGGAGTCCCCGAGGGGCCGCACACTTCCACCATCACCCACACCGCCGCAAGCTCAGACACCAACTACAACGGCTTCGTCATCTCCAACATCGTCGTAAACGTGACGGATGACGACCTGCCCGGCGTCTCCGTGAGCCAGAGCGGCGGCACGACGAACATCGCCGAGGCCGGTCCCACTTCGGACACCTACACCCTGACACTCACTTCGCAGCCCTCGGCGGACGTGGTCATCACAGTGCAACCCGACGGGCAAAGCGACCTGGGCAGCGGCGTAGGCGTCGCTGTCATGCTGACGTTCACCACGGCCAACTGGAACATGCCGCAAACGGTCACTGTCACGGCCGTCGATGACGCAGTCGCCGAGGGCCCCCACACCTCGACGATCACCCATGCGGCAGCAAGCACCGACGGCAGCTACGACGGAATCAGCATTTCAAACGTAGTAGCCAACATCACCGACAACGACACCGTGGGCGCGACCCTCGTCCAAAGCGGCGGATCAACAGCAATCAGCGAGACGGGCCCGACGTCGGATACCTACACCCTTGTTCTGGACTCCAGGCCGACCGCGGTCGTCAACGTCACGGTCACGCCTGACAGTCAATCAGACCTCGGCGCAGGCGCAGGGACCGCCATCGTTATCATGTTTGATGGCACGAATTGGAGCACGCCGCAGACGGTCACCGTCACCGCCGTAAACGACCTCGTCGCGGAAGGCCCGCACACGTCGACGATTACGCACACCTTTACCAGCAGCGACACAAACTACAACGGATTCAGCCTCGCCAATGTCGTCGCCAACGTCACCGACAACGACACGGTCGGTATCGTCATTACCGAAAGCGGCGGCTCCACGGCCGTCAGCGAAACCGGCCCCACCTCGGACTCGTACACCGTCGCACTCAACTCGCAACCCACCGCAAGCGTAACGGTGACGGTGGATCCCGATGCACAGACCAATATCGGCGCCGGATCAGGAACCCCGGTCAACCTCACGTTCACAACCGCAAACTGGAGTACGCCGCAGACCGTGATGGTCACAGCCGTGGATGATGCCGTGGCCGAGGGCGCTCATACCTCCACCATTACGCACACCGCCGCCGGCGCCGACGGCGGCTATAACGGCCTCGCCGGCGCAAATGTCGTTGCAACGGTCACCGACAACGATACAGCGGGCGTCATTGTCCAAATCTCCGGCGGCACCACCGTCATCAGCGAAACCGGCCCGTCCTCCGACACCTACACCCTGGTCCTCAACTCGCAACCCACCGCCGATGTGACCATCACCGTCACGCCCGACAGTCAGTCCAGCGTCGGCGCAGGCGCCGGCATGTCGGTAAATCGCGTGTTCACCGCCGGAAACTGGAACGTTGCCCAGACTGTCGTCATCACCGCGATCGACGACGCCGTGCCCGAAGGCCCGCACACCTCCGTGATCACCCATTCGGCGGCCGGCGCCGACGGCAACTACAACGCCATTGCGATCTCCAATGTCACCGCCGATGTGCAGGACAACGATCTGGACGGCACAACGATCGACCAGACCTCAGGTTCGACCGCCGTCAGTGAAACCGGACCCACATCTGATTCCTACACGATCGTCCTCGACTCAGGCCCCACGGCCGACGTCACGATCACAATCGATACAGACACTCAACTGGACCTCGGCGCCGGGCCAGGCGTGCCGATTGACATCACATTCACAACGATGAACTGGAGCGCCCCGCGCACCGTCGTCGTGACCGCGGTCGATGATGCGCTGCCGGAAGGACCCCATACGTCAAACATCACCCATGCCGCCGCCAGCACCGATCCCGACTACAACGGAACTTCAATCCCCGACATCGTCGTGAACATCACGGACAATGACATTCCCGGCGTGACGATCGCTCAGACCGGCGGCGGCTCGGCCGTCAGCGAAGCAGGCCCGAGCTCGGATACATACACACTCGTCCTGGACTCCCAGCCGACGGCCGCGGTCAACGTGACCGTCAGCCCCGACAACCAGAGCACCGTGGGCGCGGGCCCCGGCACTGCGATCATGCTCGTGTTCTCAACCGCGAACTGGAGTACGCCGCAAACCGTCACCGTCACGGCCGTCGATGATGCCGTCGCCGAAGGACTGCACTCCACGACCATCGCCCACTCAGTCGCCAGCGCGGACGCCGACTACAACGGCATGACCGTCTCGAGTCTCGTCGCCATCGTCGCGGATAACGACGCGGTCGGACTCTCCATCACGCAGAGCGGCGGATCAACCGATGTCCACGAAGAAGGGGAGACCTCGGACTCATACACCATCGCGCTCACCTCGCAGCCCACGGCCGATGTGACAGTGACAATCACCCCGGACCTGCAAAGCAGCGTCGGCGGAGGCGCAGGAGTTGCGCGGGGAATCTCTTTTAATGCCTCCAACTGGAATGTGCCCCAGGAGGTGACCGTCACCGCAATCAATGATAGTGTCGCTGAAGGGCCGCACGTCTCGATTATCGGTCACACCGTCGCCAGCCTGGATTCAGCCTACGGCGCCATGCAGGTCCAATATCTCCTCGCGCACATCGTCGATGACGATATACATGATGAGAAAGCAGGCGGCGAAGGCGACGGCGAAGACGATGTTTACACGGAAATCACGACGGTCACCCTCCGGCGAATTACTCCATGCGGAGTCCTGAGTTCGGCGCCGACGCTCTTCGGTTTCATGTCGCTCTGCTTCCTGCGATCCGCTTCCGCTCGACGTCGAAGACGTGCGCCGGTCGCGAATCACTCAGTCGGCTCCTGACCGTCGCCCAGTGCGGCGCAGTGATGTCCGCACTTATCAACGGTGGCGAATCGATCACGGAGTGACAACATGTGTAAGCCTTCCAATAAATGGATCCGAATCGTCTGCGTCGTTGCCCTCCTCTCGCCCACTGCCGGATGTGAATTGATCCCCTCGTTTTTAAGTTCGATATCGCCGCCCCCCATCGTCGGCGTCTCGCTCGGCGTCGGATCACTGATCGGCTTCCTCATCGCGGACAACGCCCCCATAGAAGCCAACGTTCAAAAAACTTGCTACCTCAACGGAGAGACGATCGACTGCTCCGAAGTGCCCAAGTAACCCCACCACACCGCTCCGGCCGCAACCGCCCACGAATCATGGGGAAGGTCATACAGCCTCCCAATCTGCCCTTCCCCGCGCGCACAGGGAGCAAAAATCTCTTATGCCATGTTCACACCCACATTCAACCCGCGGCGAGTTGTCCCGGCGGCCTTCGACCTCAACCCGGGCCGCCGCGAAGGCCTGACTCTTCTTTCACTGATTCACTTTGCCCGGCTCGTTTTTCAACGACTTACAAACGAAATCCCCCGAAACTTGCCGCCCCTGTTCGGGCTTGCACCGTCGCTGATTCACTTTCCCGCCATGTCGCCCAATCTCGCCTCGCCAGATTCGCCCGGTGTCACAGGGATCGCATTGCCCAGACCCTCTCGGCCACTGTGCCGCTGGACGCCTTGGCCCCTTTTTTACCTTCCAGGCGAAGCGCCCCAACACATGCCCGCCAAACCATTTGCAATCGCGCGAAACGCAGTGACTCACCTTATGTACGGTTTAGCCAATTTTGAGGAGTCGAAAACCCGGAAAACAAAGTGTTTCCGCAAGGTCGATGCGGTTTTTGGCATGTAAGATAGCGCTCAATTGCCTGTGAACCATCGAATTCCTTAGGTTTTTCATACTCGTGGTTCCGAAAATTGGCTAAACCCTACCTTATGTCACTCTCACATTGCACGACTTGCGCCCCCGATCAGTTCCAAGACCGATGCAGAACGACTCATATCCCAGCCTCCCGATAATTTCGCGGGTGGTCTCGCCGACAAGAGGCCGATTCCTCGTAGCTGATTGTTCCCGCCTCCCTGTCCGATACCAACCCGGGGGCCGGAGCCGGGCCCCCCCCAAGATATTGGGCCGCCTGCACACACGACGACCCAGCATCGATGCTCACGACTCGAAATGCACTTGCACCGTGCAGGGACGAGTTCAATTCAATGAGCAGGCGCCTTACGGGGTCGGCGCTCGCCGAGGCTTGGTCCGGAAGGAGACCGTCGATGAAGACAATTTTAGTCGTAGAAGACAACGCGATATGTCGCGAGCCGATCGCCGCCACATTGCGTCTGAACCACTACCAGACGCTGGAGGCCTCGAATGGGGTCGAAGCGCTTCAACTCGCCGTGGAAAACCACCCGGACTTGATCCTGCTCGACCTGTCGATGCCGGTCATGGACGGCCTCACATTCCTGGGAAAACTGCGCGGAGCCGACGAAACCAGAAAAACCCCGGTGATCGTATTGACCGCCGCGACGGATCGGGAAGCCGTCTTGCATGCAGCCCAAATGGGAGTTTCCAGCTTTCTGCTCAAGTCGAATTTCTCGAACACGGAACTGATCTCCCGCGTGCACTCAATTCTGGGCGCGCCTGTTGCGGATGCCACCGAGCAGGCATCGGCGTCGAAAGCACCTTCCAAGCCGAAAGCCGCCGCGACCTCCGAAAACGCCGCGCCGCGCGCGCAGGCGAAAAAACCGTCGGCCACAGCCGCGACGAAGCGCCTGACGAAATCCCATGTCCTGGATCGACTCAATCAGGAAATTGACCTGCGGTCCATCAAGCCCATACTTGAATACGTCATCGCACTTACCCGAAGCGGTACAAGCACGCTCGAAGACATTGCGGCAGCCATCCGGCAGGACCAGGCCCTGTCCCTGCAAGTCCTTCGCGTGGCCAACTCAAGCTTCTACCAACGGGGCAAGGTCTCGAAGAATCTGGTGGAAGCAACCCAGCGAATCGGTTTGACGGCCGTTCGAAACGCCGTCATTGCCATTCTCTCGATCGACCACTTTGATCAGGTGACCGGGGCCGGCCTCATCCCGCAGCGATTCTGGGAGCATTCACTCGCGACCGGAGTGCTGGCTGAAATGATCGGCGAGGAGACATCTCTGAAGAATGCCGATCAGTTGTTCCTGGCCGGCCTGCTTCACGATGTCGGGCGAATGGTGCTGGGCACGATCTTTCAGGATGAGTATTCCGCAGTCATCGCAAGGGCCCGGGAGACAGGAGCGGATCTGGAAGCCGCGGAATTGGAGACCTTCGAGGTCAGCCACGCCGATGCCACGCGCACGATCCTCAAACATTGGAATATTTCGCCGTCGATCATCGAGGCCGCTTCCCTTCACGGGGCGCCGATTGAGCAGCTGCGAAAATCGAAAGATGACGCCAAGGGCCACCTCGCCGTGGCGCTGGCCAACCGGATGGCACATGCCTTCATCGCCGGCGACAGCGGCAATACCCAACTGCTGCCCTATCGTGAGTTCGCGTCGGAGCTGGGCTTCGACCATGTCGCCATCGAGAGACTCGGGACTGCCGCACTCTCGAAGTTGGCGGACATCGAGATCTTTTACGCCGCGCAGTCCAGCCAGACCTTCGCTGGCTCGCTGGCCAGCGAGCTGGCAAATAGCGCCGTGACCGCGCCCCGCGTCGTCGTGCTGGGATCGGACGCACCGGGCGACCCGTGTTCACTTTTCTTCAATCAGCTCGGTTGGCTCAAGCCTGAACAACCCACCGTGGCCATTGTCTTGGCCAGGACCCAGCTCGATCTGAAACGTCATCTGCCCGCGCTGCAGAAGCTGGACTCAAACGATCGTGGCGTGGTGTCGCTGGTCGTGGCGACGTTCGGACAGGACCTGCAAATCCCCCCGGAAATCTCGCGAGATCGCCCCACCGAGACCATCTCGCTGCCCTGCGACTACTCGCATCTCGTCGACACGATCACCCGATGCAGCACAGCGGCCCCGGAGCACCTCGCCGCGCCGATTGCAAAATGAAACTTCCAAGGAACTGCGGACAATACAAAAGCCCAAATCGAGTATGAGCGCCGCCATGCCAATTGAGTGAATTGCGTAAGCTGCGTCTGCGGATGCGGGGGGCATGTCCGCAGCTACCTCGGCGTCGCAGGCCGGGGTAGAAACTCCCGGCATCCGATGCCTTAGCGACGGCATCCAGGACATCCGCGTCAAAGCGTCGGCGGAGATTGGGCTCATGCCGGATACACGGCCCTTCGAACCGGGAATCCTGCTCCTGAGAGAAGAAAAGTCTTGAAGTTAGCGCAGATGGACGCCATATTACAGGCGTGATCTAAGGATGGATCGAAACAACGTACAAATCGAACTTGATGAACTCAAGCGGCAAGTCGCGGCGTTAGAGGGCCAGCTTGCCACGGCGAGCCGTTCCACGGAGTGGCCTCCGCGCGGGTACTACACGACGTATCACGTCCTGGCGGGAATGGTGCTCGGTCTTTTCGGAGCAGCCGCGAGCCTCCTCTTCAATATCGTCGGCGCGGCCATGGTCGGGCGGCACCCGCTTGAACTCATCCGGGTGTATCTGACATTTCCCCTTGGTGAGAAGGCGATGGAGGTGCAGAGTGGTTTCATTCTCGCCGCCGGCTGTTGCCTTTATCTGGGGACCGGCATGATCGGGGGGATCCCGTTCCACTTGATCCTGTCCCGGTTTTTCGGCCATGCCTCCGGCACGAAGCGGTTCATCGTCGCCACCGTGCTCGGCGTCGGCATCTGGTTGATTAATTTCTACGGCGTACTCTCCTGGCTTCAGCCACTGCTCATCGGCGGATCGTGGATCGTCAACGGCATTCCCGTTTATGTTGCCGTGTCGACACACGTCGTATTTGCCTGGACATTGCTGCTGGTGGATCAATGGGGCCATTTCGTGCCTCCGCCGGCCGCTTCCACGAGGGCGACATGACCAAACCGCTGAAACGGCTCTTGCAATGGGGATTCCTATTAAGTGCGGGCGTCGTCGGTTGTGACACGCACAAGGACACCGATACGTCGCGTCCTGCGAATTTCGGCTTTCAAGCCAGTATTTCACAGTCGCTCGTGGAGGAGGGTCGCCTCAACTATCAGCGGTACTGCATCGGTTGTCACGGCGTGACCGGTGACGGCAACGGCGAAGCCGCGGGGTTTCTAAGTCCGCGACCGCGCAATTTCGTCAGCGCCGCTTTCAAATTCAGCTCGACCCGCTCCGGTCAGCTTCCGACCGACGAAGACTTGAAGCGGACAATTCGAAACGGCTTGCGGGGCAGCGCGATGCCCTCCTTCGCCTTGCTTCCCAATCGCACCGTCGACGCACTTGTGGCCTACCTCAAGACGTTTTCGCCCAAGTGGAAGGAGCGCGACCCTGCGGCACAGGTTCCGTTCGTCGAGGACCCGTACAAGAGCATCGACGACCGGGCGAAGGCGATCGCGCGCGGCGAGGCGGTCTATCATGGTTATTCCATCTGTTGGTCTTGCCATCCGGCGTATGTTCCTGAGACGAAGATCAATGAACACCTCGCCGTGTTTGGCGGGTCGCCGCGCTCCGAGTTTCGGCCTGATCTCAATGAATCCGTCGGTAAGCCGAATGATGATGGCGAGTTGATCTATCCTCCGGACTTCCGACGTGATTTCGTGCGCTCAGGGACGCGCGTTGAGGATCTTTATCGCTCGATTTCCGCCGGCATTTCGGGGACCGCGATGCCGACATGGGTCGATTCGATCGATGTTCCTGGCGCACATCCCGGCGATCCTCCGATCGCCTCGCTCGAGGACCTTTGGGCGATGGCTTACTACGTGCAGAGTCTGATCGCACAACGACCGCCTCTCTTGAAGCCGGGCGAGTTTGTCGTTCGGCAGCGGCCCGGAACGATTCTTCTGCATGGCGGCAGGCCTCCGCCTGTAAAGGCCATCGAGTCCGCAACAAGTCAGCCGGCCGATTTTGAAGGGGATTTTTGACATGACGGTTCAAAAGGAAGAGTCATGACGTCAATGAGCGCGGCCGCATCATGGGAAGTCCACGAACAAACCGCCGTCGGCGAACTCGTGGATCGCCCCCTCGTTCTCTGGCACATGATCATGTCGCTTGTTTTTCTTGCGGTCGCGATCCTCGCCGGGTTCTTGTTTTCCCTGCAATTTCTCCAGGTCTATCCGCTCGAGGGGATCGAGATTTTTTCCCCCGGCCGATGGCGAATGATTCACACGAACGGCGTGGCCTATGGGTTTCTGGCCAATGCATTTCTCGCCGGACTTTACTGGGCCGTTCCCAGGATGACACTTCATCCGGTCTTCAATAAGAATCTGTCCTGGACCATTTTTTATGTGTGGCAGGCCATTGTCCTGGTGACTGCCTTGGGATTGTCAATGGGCCAGGCACAGGCGTTGGAATGGGGAGAAACGCCGACCTACGTGGATCCTTTTGCTCTATTGGGGCTCATCCTCGTCGCAATCAACTTCATGGTCCCGATTGCCCGCAGCAAGGGCTCCCTCTATGTATCCCTTTGGTACTTTATCGCGGCACTCATCTGGACCATCCTCGTCTATGCCATGGGAAATTTTCTTCCGCAATATTTCGTCGGCGGTGCGGCGGCCGGCGCCATCGGCGGACTCTTCATTCACGATTTGGTGGGCCTCTTTGTGACGCCGCTGGGTTGGGGATTGATGTACTACTTCGTCCCCATCATTCTGAAGAAACCGATCTGGAGTCACGGCCTCTCGCTGGTCGGCTTCTGGGGGCTGGCATTCTTCTACCCGTTGACCGGCATTCACCACTTTCTATACAGCCCGATTCCGATGTTCCTTCAGCACGGCGCTGTCATTACCACCATTGCTATCGAACTGGTCGTCACGACGGTCATCATCAACTTCTTCGGGACCATCGCCGGACGCGGCGACATGCTGCGAACCAATCTTCCAATTCGATGGTTCTATACGGGCATGGTGTTTTATTTCACGACCTGCCTTCAGTGCGCGTTTCAGACGACCATGACGTTTCAACGGATTATTCACTTCACCGACTGGGTCGTGGGACACGCGCACCTGGTCATGTTCGGCGTTTTTGGTTTTTGGCTTCTCGGCATGATCGTCCATCTCTTCCCGCGCGTCAGCGGCGCGGGCCGTTGGTATAGCGATGTCCTGAACAGCTGGCACTACTGGCTGACCGCCCTCGGCACTCTGATCATGTTCCTGGATCTTCTCGTTGCCGGGCTTGTTCAGGGCTTTATGTGGCGCGACTTGGCGCAATGGGAGGAAACGCTGGTGGCCTCGGCGCCCTTCTGGCTATTGAGAACAATCAGCGGAGCCATGATTGTCTTTGGCCAGTTCCTGCTATTCTTCAACGTGTGGAAAACCTGGCAGATGCGCGGGTCGGAGATTGTGTCGGATCGTTCGTCAGCCGTGCAACCGGCGCAAACCTAAAGGAATCCGCAAAGACATGTTCGAGTCAAAGTCAGGAATCTTTTTCATTGCGGGCCTGGGCTTCTTCGGGCTCTCGTTTGTCGTCATGGCCGTCCTGCCATGGACGATTTATGCGGGCGAAGAGGAGAAAACGATTGAACAATTGGCCTCGCGCGGAATCGTACCTGAATTCGTCGAATTGGCGGAACGGTTTCCCGAACAGTTCAATCAGTATTTCGGCGAGGTGAGCTACGAGAGCTTCGCCGAAGCGCTTGAACTCGGCCACGACACCTATGTCGCCGAGGCCTGCTGGCACTGTCACTCGCAATTCGTCCGGCCCGTCTCCAACGAGGACCTTCGCTGGGGACCGGTCTCGCATGCCCTTGAATATCAGAACGAGATGCAAAGGCCCGTCCTATTCGGCACACGACGCGTTGGGCCCGACCTGTCGCGAGAAGCAGGCATTCGCTCCAACGACTGGCACCTGGCTCATTTCTGGAAGCCTTCCGATGTCGTGCCGACCTCCGTCATGCCCTCGTATCGTTGGTTTTTCGATGCGAATGGTTATCCGAATAAGCGCGGAATGGCCGTCGTCACCTACGTCCAGTGGCTTGGGAGCTGGCTGAAGGAGTACCCGTACTTCCATGGTGACGGTCCGTCCGGTCCGGACACGCCGCCAAGTAATGAAGCCATCGCCCAGGGGGCCTCATAATGATCACTCCGAAGGAATCCCGTGCGAAGCTGATTGTCCTTTGGACAATTGCCATCCTGATTCTCCTTCCGGCGGCATACGGCTTCGTCGAAAAGCTGATGCTCTTCGTTCTCGCGGTCAGGCGCGATCTGATCGGCGGGATTACGATTGTTCCGATCGTCAACTATCTGATCGTCACAGCCGGGATGGTCTGCCTTCTCGTCTGGGGAATCGCCCACGGCATGTTCCGAAACGTCGAGCAGCCCAAGTACGACATGCTCGAGCGCGAAGCGCGACTGGAAGCCGAAGAACACGACACGGGGAGGACTCCGCTATGAGGGAACCGGCCGAATTCTCACCCCGCGAAGACAAGCAGTTTCATACCTATGTTACTCACCGCATTCCCTGGTACGTGCGCGCGATGTGGATCGGCTTTTGGATCGGCGCGATCTGGTACGTCGTTAAATATGCCATTCCCATGGCCAAGAACTACTTTTAGTGGTTAGCGGCCGATTCTTCATGAACTGTGACTTCTGCCATCTCCCCGTGTCAGGTCGGGCCGGTTCGACGACGGCCGGCGAGCCCGTCTATTGCTGTTACGGTTGTCGACTTGCCGCCGACATCACGCGGTCGCGTGGGGAACCGGGCCGGGTCAACTGGATGCTCGCGCGATTGGGTCTTTCCATCTTCCTGACCATGTCGGTGATGATGTTCAGCATGTATCTGTACCGGCAGGGTGATTCCGCGACATCGCAAACTGCGCTCGATGTTCAGACGACGCTTGGCCAGATGATGCGATACCTCTGTCTGATCTTCGCCACGCCGGTGTTCGTCCTCCTCGCCCCGCCGATCTTCGCCAACGCCGCCGACCAGGCGCGCGGACGTATATTGTCCACCGATGCTCTCGTTGTTCTCGGCGTCGGCGCATCCTTTGCATATTCGTACTTTGGAACACTCTCCGGACACGGTCAGACGTATTATGAAACCGGCTGCGCCATCCTCGTCTTCATGACGCTCGGGCGCTGGCTCGAGGCCAGCGGCAGACTCCGCGCCACCGACGCCGTGCGATCTCTCGAGTCACTCTTTCCGGAAACCGTCGCAATCGAACGCGCGGGCATTCGACTGGAAATCAAGCCCGATGAGATTCTGACGAACGATCGCCTTTTCGTCCCCGCGGGTCAGCGAGTGGCCGCTGACGGCGAAATCGAAAAAGGCCGGGCCGCCATCGACGAACAGATCATCACCGGTGAAAGCACGCCCGTTACCAGGGCTTCCGGTGATTTCGTTCGCGCGGGCTCACTCAATCTCGATGGATCACTGGTCATTCGGGCGACCGCGACGGGGGTTGGCAGCACGCTTGGGCGGATGATTGAACTTCTTGAAACCGCGATGAAATCGCGAACGCGTATCCAGCGCATTTCCGATCGAATCGCCACCTGCTTTGTACCGATCGTCGCAGTGCTCGCGGCCGTCGCCGTCCTGCGGGCATGGAACCTCGGAATCGACGTCGCCGTAATGAATGCACTGGCTGTACTGCTCATCGCCTGTCCTTGCGCCCTGGGAATCGCCACGCCGATGGCACTCTGGGTAGCCCTCGGCGCAGCCGCTAAGCGCCACATTCTGATCCGCGACGGCCGGGCCATTGAAGACCTCTCACACATCAGGGCTGTCTGCTTCGACAAAACCGGCACGCTCACGGTCGGGCAGCCAGTCGTTTTTTCCTATACGACCGACTCGCAGGACTCTCACGATCGCCGGGAGATTCTCTCCCTTGCGGCAGGCCTGGCGTGTGGCTCCCGGCACGTATTGGCCCAGGCCATCTCGCGCTATGCTGCCGACGAAGCAATTGACCCCGCCCCCGTTGACGAGTCTCGCACCGTCCCAGGCCGCGGCGTCGTCTGTCGAACCAACGGCACTCACTTGGCGCTTGGCAGCACCGCGCTCATGGCCGAACATCGTCTGTCTTCCACGCCGGCTCTTGATACTTCACTCGATGACCAGAATCTTTCCATGCGGCCCGTCGCCTGCATCGGCTGGGACGGACAGGTCCGCGGCGTCTTTTCTTTCGAGGAAACGATTCGCCCCAATGCCGCGGCGGTCCTGGCCTCGCTCAAACGGTCGGGTCTCGACATCGCGGTCCTGACCGGGGATCGCGCGCCGCGCGGTCGCGAACTCGCAAGCACCCTCGGCGTTCATGTCCTTGCTGAGCAGCTCCCCGCTGATAAGGTTCGGCAGCTCGAGCGAATCCGCCGCGACATCGGCCCTGTCGCGATGGTCGGTGATGGACTCAACGACGCCCCAGCGCTGGCCGCCGCCGACGTCGGCATCGCCCTCGGATGCGGCGCGGACTTGACGCGCTCCACTGCATCCGTCTGCCTGCTCGGCAACGACCTCGACGCCATTCCCTGGCTTGTTCACCTCGCTCGCCGTACGGTCAGGACAATCAAGACCAATCTCTTTTGGGCCTTCGCGTACAATGTCGTCGGAATCGCATTCGCCATGACGGGTCGCCTTAGCCCCATCTTCGCGGCCGCCGCGATGGTCGCGAGCAGCCTCCTCATTACCGCGAACTCGCTTCGGTTGTGTAATGTCCGGGAGCCCGCCGCATGATCGCCGAATCTCTCGCCATCACCGCAGGCGGCTTTCTTGGCTCGGCGCACTGCATCGGCATGTGCGGCGGATTTGCTTGCGCCGTCGGCGCAGGTCGCGCCCGATTCTGGCCGCTTTTTGCCCGGCAACTGACCTACAACATCGGACGCGTTTTCACATATGCTTTTCTTGGTGCGCTCGCCGGTTCGACAGGTCTTTACCTCTCCCGCTTCCAGCTCGGCCCCGTTAACCCGCAACAGGCCTTTTCATTGCTCGCCGGCGCGATCATGATCTTTATCGGCCTTGCCACTTTCGGGCTCGTTCGTCTGCCGTCAGGCTGGTCCGCCGCCACGAGTCGTCTTTTCGCCCCGCTCTTCGCCTACTTCCTCAACGCCCGCGGCTGGTTCGGATACTTTCTCGCGGGCATGGCGAACGGGTTTCTCCCTTGCGGTCTTGTTTATGCATTTCTCGCCATGGCCGCCGCGGCACAGGACGGTCCGCGCGGCGCGCTCGTCATGGTCTTCTTTGGCCTTGGCACAATGCCAGTGATGCTTGCGATCGGCTGCGGCGCTCGCTTGATGACGCGATCCGCCCGGATGCACATCTATCGGGTAGCTGCGGCCTTTGTCGTAGTCCTGGGTTCAGTTACTCTCTACCGCGGCTGGCCGAGCGACGGCACGGCATGTTGTCATTCACCGGACTCCCAGGATGTCGAGAAACACGATCAACTTCTTCCTTGATTGCACCTTGCTAATCGCCTTCCTCGCGCTGCTTTGGACCTCAATTGTCCTGCAATCTCTTTTCCCGGCGGGAACAGTAGCGGCAGGCTGGACCATCTGGGGATTAGGTTTTGACATATGGTGCGAGATCCAATTCGCATTCCTGCTTGCATTTGCCGCCTGCGTGGGGCTCCACCTCATTCTCCACTGGCCCTGGGTCTGTGGTTTCATCGCAGCCCGGCTTACCAAGATCCTCGGTCGCCATGTCTCCACGAATGAAAGCACTCGCACCGTGTACGGGGTCACGACCCTGATCGCCATCCTGAGCGTGCTTGGCGTTCTGCTCCTGCTCGCCCAACTCGGCGCACAGTCGCCGCAGAGCTAGCGAGTCTTCCGCACCTATCGTTTTTTTTTTCTTGTGTCAAACCGCCATCGCTCAGCCGCCACTACCGGGCCGGCGGCCCGAGTGACCGGTACCCCGAGATCCGCCGCAGCCTTGGCCGAGGTCATCCCCGGCTGACGGGACACTTGCACCGCCTGCCGTTTGAATTCCATCGTGAATTTCCGACGTGTCGCTCCCTGACACGTGGGCATCTCCGGGGAATGTTACACTCCCTTATCTGGGTGTTCATGAATCATGGGGAAGGTCATCCGTGATAGCATGTGGCATACCTAGTCATTAAGCTATTGTATCGAGGGCTGATTGGCTCACGTCCAATTGCGAATAGACAACGAGGAGGCAACTGGCAAGAGCATGATTCCTGATTCAGAACTTCTATCACGGGCGACCGAGGGAAATCTGGATTGCCTCGGAGAACTCCTGGCCCATGTCCTGCCGGAGCTTAGAGGAAGCCTCACTGGACAAATCAGCCAAAAATGGCGCGCAAAGCTCGACGAGGACGACGTTGTTCAAGTCACTTGCTTGGAGGCATTCCTAAGCATCCGGCAATTCAAGCCTGCCGGAATGAACTCCTTCATCGCGTGGCTCAAGCGCATCGCGACTCACAATCTGAAAGATGCCATCGAATCGTTAAGCGCCGACAAGCGACCAGACCCGACAAAGCAGGTTCAAAGCCCCGGTGAGGACTCGCACGTTGCCCTCTACGAATACCTCGGTGGCCATACAAAATCGCCCAGCCATCAGGCAAGGCGGGAAGAGGCGAAGTCGGCCCTGGCCAGATCGATCAGCAAATTGCCTGACGACTACCAAACCGTCATCCGGCTTCGTGAACTGGAGGAAAAGCCGCTCGCCGAGGTGGCCCGCCTCATGAACCGATCGGAGGGCGCCGTCCACATGTTGCGGGCCCGGGCCCTGGATCGGCTCCGTGAGCTGCTTGGAACCGGGTCTCATTGGCTTTCGAGATCATGAATTTTCATTCGTGAGTGAGTTCAGACGAAAAAGTCCGCTCTTGAAATCGGCGAGAGACTCTTATGCCCGACGAAGCACCTGATCCACAGACGCCACCACCGGATCGCGACAAGAAAATCGTCGACGACGTCAAAAAGCAGGTCGAGGCATTGGCCGGCGGAGACGAGACCGTCTTGCCGGACGTCTCGCCCCCGAGAAGCGGCCCGCCGAGGGACGGTCCCTTACCGGATTCGATTCCGGGATACGAAATCCTGCGCGAGATACATCGCGGCGGGCAGGGCATCGTCTATCAGGCCATTCAAAAGGGCACGAAGCGCAAAGTCGCGATCAAGGTACTCCTGGAAGGGTCGTACGCGGGGGACTCCGCGCGCCGCCGCTTCGAGCGAGAGATCGAGCTGATTGCTCAGCTTAAGCATCCAAACATCGTGGAGGTCTTCCACGCGGGCGAGGACGCCGCGGGTCGTCAGTTCTGCGTCATGGACTACGTCCGCGGCCTGCCGCTCGACCTGTACGCCCGCGAGAAGAAGTTGCCGATTGAGGATGCGTTGCGGCTCTTTGCCAAGGTGTGCGATGCCGTCAGCTATGCCCACCAGCGCGGCGTTATCCACCGAGACCTCAAGCCGAGCAACATCCTTGTAGACAGCGAGGGCCAGCCCAAGGTCCTCGACTTCGGTCTGGCCAAACAACTCACCTCATCACAGGACACGATTGTTTCAATCACCGGTCAGGTCGTCGGCACGCTGCCCTACCTGAGCCCGGAGCAGGCCCGGGGTAATCCTGACGAAATCGACATCCGCACCGATGTGTATTCACTCGGTGTCATTCTCTATGAGCTTCTGACCGGCCAGTACCCGTACCCGGTCGTCGGGCAGATCGCGGATGTCCTGAGGCACATCGCCGAGACGCAGCCGACGCCGCCGAGCCGGGCATGGAAGGCGGAGTCGGGCGTACGGCATGGTTCGTCCAGGGGGAGCGGCTCATTTCATCTGGTGCCTTCTTGGCTTCGCGCGAGAGAGCTTTCCTCGTCACCCATCGACGACGAAGTGCAGACCATGGTGCTGCGCAGCCTGGCGAAGGAGCGTGCCCGTCGATACGCCAGCGCCGGGGAACTGGCGCGCGACATCCAGCACTATCTCGCCGGCGAGCAGATTGAAGCCAAGCGCGACAGTAATTTCTACGTGTTGAGGAAGTCGCTCAGGCGCTATCGCGGTCGACTCACGATAGCAGCGACACTGGCCATTGTGGCCGTATTTCTCGTGTTCATAGAGGTGGCACGACGAGCGGAAGGCGCGAAGCGTAGCCGCGCCGACGGGGAGCTTCGGCTGGCGTACGCGCTCATCAGCCAGAGGAGCAAACTGGACGAGGCCCACAAGCTCCTTGATGACGTACTGAACGATTTCGCTGGTGAGGAAGAGGCGTATTTATTGCGAGGGACGCTGACGGCCATTGATGCGCTCAATGCTCCAGTTTTGAAGAAGAAGGAAGTCACCGAACAGGCGATCGACGATTTTCACCGAGCTCATCTCGCCGCAGGCGGCCACTTAGTTTGGGACGCACCCAAGGGACTTATGCCGCCTCAAGGGAAGGGAGTAGGCTCGTCGCAGGCCTTGATGCGAATGGCGGACATTATTCTCCTGAACGACTGGGGTCGATCAAAAGACGAGAACAAAGAAGCGGTGGACAAAGCGAAATCGCTGTTGGAACAAGCAGCGCAGATTGAAACTGCTACTGCAAGCATCGGTAAGGGCGTCATTCAGCTTCCGCCGATATATGATCCAAGCAAAGACCTCTTGTGGGTGAGAAATCCACCGAGCGAGTCCCCGGAACAGGCGGGCCTAACTCCGGATCGCGACTACACTCTTCGTTGGCTGCTCGATAATCCAATCAACTCTCTTAGTCCGCTTGATCGGGGAAGCTTGGAAACAGTTTACATTACTGATCTTGTGTTTGATACATTATTTGTTGTGCCGGAATATGGCCGATTTAAGGCGAATCCCGCACTAGTAACTTCAGTCAATCACTCTCCAGACTTCAAGACCTGGACGATCCTCCTTCGCAATGACGCACGATGGCACGACGGGGAGCCGCTGACGGTTGAAGAGGTCAAAGAATCCCTGAAGTTCTCACATAGAGGCATAATTGAGAAGGTCGAAATCACGAGTACATCGGAGATTAGATTTGAGCTTAAGGAATCCTTTGTACCAGCACCCTGGCAACTGATGTATCCGATCTTACCGATACATCGCCTAAAGCAATATCAAGTGGCTCATCCAGATAATGAAAAAGCGGCACGCGAAATGTTTATTGGAGAGCTTAGGAAGAAGCCCATCGGCAATGGACCGTTCAAGTTAGTCACGGCGATCGGCGAGACTGGTGGAAAACTTATTTCGATCCAACGGTGGGAGGATTACCCTGAATCACTAAGGCCCCCGCTCCGGCGCATCGACTTCGAAGTGGAATCTAATCGGAATGAGCGAGTCAATGAACTTGCCCGGGGCAGTGCAGACGTGATTGAGCTAAAAGCCGATGAGTTTCGATGGCACGTCAACGGCGAGTCATTTGACAAACGCGCCAACAAATTTCGCACACCGCGGCACAACTACGATTATCTCTGCTGGAACTTGCGAGAATCAGTCGTTCCATTCTTCAATGATGCGAATGTTCGACGGGCACTGGCCTGCGCAGTTGACTTGAAGGCTATACGGCAAACACTCTACAGTGATATTTATGAACAGTGCACGGGCATCTTTGAACAGCATCCGTTCGTCGACGATGAAGCCAGCGCTCTTGAATTTAATCTCCAGCAAGCCGTAGAATTGTTGGACAAGGCCGGATGGAGACTCGAAGAAGGCGGCGCACCGGTCCGCGTCCGCGATGGCGTTGAACTTAAGTTTGTGTTGGTGGTCCCCGAGGAGTCGACAACGTTAGTCCTCGCGGCCACGATGATACGCGACCAATTGGCGCGGGCCGGCGTGTTTGTGAAAGTTGAAGTCGTACCCTTTAAGAGCGAGGAATATCAGGACTCTAAGAAGTACAAAACGTTTCACGCGCTGTTCGCATCTGTGATCAGCAGCTTGCATCCGAACGAAGATTCAGAACGATGGGCTGACCTAGAGTCCGGCATGAATCTCAGCGGATATTTCAATCACACCGTCGCGAGCCTGTTCAAGAAGGCCGGGGGCAACGTGTACTCGGGATCACTTTACCGGCAGATATCTGACATCATCTACAGGGACCAGCCCGTCATGTTTCTCTGGCAAAAGCCCTCGCTTTGGGCGTTCAATAAGCGAATTCGTGGCGTCACGCTTGAAAACGGCTACGGACCGGTGAGGATCTACCCCGGCCCCAGGGCATGGTGGGTGGAGCTCAAGAAGGATCGGGCCGACTGATCGCTTCCCGCTTTGCGACAACCACTTAAGAAGCCTCTCCACGGATCGGTGCTCCGAGCGGATTGGCCCCTTTCTGCTTCCATACTCCAGTTAAGAAAAATCAAAATCTCCGCGTGAGTTACGCCGCCCCTTTTCCGCTTGTAAGGCGGCCGAGTGCGGCATGTTCGGCAGAGGCGCCTGACAGCCCGACCGGCAGATACCCGCAGCACCCAAAGGAGCTACGAATGAATGCGAACTCCCAACTCTGGTTATGTGAAGGTGTCATTGCCATTCTCGATTTCCTGATGTTCCTGGCCATTGCACTGCCCGTCGGCGGGCTCATCGTGTGTCTCGCCCTTTTGCTTTGGCGGAATACGAAGTACATGGATGCCTCTCCCACGGCGGGACCGGCGAAACGCCAGCAGCCGGCGCACTTCACTTCTCCTCGCTCTCTGCTCCGGCATGCAGCGACGCCGTTCCGCCCGGGAGGCATAGCCTGACTTCGAGACCTCCGTGCGCCGACACGCCACCGCTTCACGACAGCGCTGCTCACCATGAGCCCAGCACAGTAGCAGCCGTCGCGATATCCACCCAGTCCGAAACTATCACTCGTGTCTCTACCAAGTAGCCGGAGAGTTGGGACCGGCGGGCGGTGTACCTGTTCGTGGCGGGCCATCCGTGTGGGTGACTCGTCCATCGAAGGGCCAGGTCCCGCCCGCCACTTTATGAGAGTGCCAGACGCATGAACCGTACACTGCCAGGCCGCAGTCACTTGAATTCGCCAAGCGAGTCAGGTACATTGGACCTGCCCTTCAGGAAAGCGATCTGTATTCAAGGCCCGGGTCAATTGGGCTACTTTGCTGGAGGTATGGGCTGTTCTGGCTGGAGCCTGTCTCACAATAACGTACCAATCGTTGCACGATCGGCACAACCGCCGGCGCAGCCATCCGCTGCGCGCCATGAGGAGAATCGCATGAATTTCGTCGTCTCTCATCTGTCCACGGTTCGTTCCCGTCCCTCGCAACCGGCCACGTTCCGGCACTGCGACAGTCACGAACACGTCGAAGGCAGGTCACTGCGGCGGTCGACAGCTCAGCCGGCGATAGGGGTTTTCCTGATTGCCCTTGCAGCGCTGCCGACCACCCGCACATGGGCCGCCGGTGATGAGGAGGCCCGGCAGCCACGGCTTGCGGTATTGCCGTTCAAGAACGCCAAGGGAATTACCCACGATCAGGCACAGTCCCTTGCCGGATTCGTCCGCGACGAGTTCATGGCCGCGGGGTCTTACGATCTGATCGATCGGGAGATGCTTGCCGAACGGCTGGCAGAGCGGGATTTGAGCGACGCCGGCGTGACGGAGCTCACCTTCAGCGGCAAGGAACTCGGCGCCGAGAAGATGGTCGGGGGCAGTGTCACCAAACTTGGCACGAGCTGGTCGATCGACCTGCGAATCGTCGACGTCGCCACGGGAAATCTGGACGATTCAAAGAGCGAAACCGCCCCCAGCCGCGAAGAATGCGAGATCGTGGTACGCAACCTGGCGCGGAAGATGCTCAAGAAGGCTCTCTACGCCGACGAAGTGCGGAACCAGAAGGAGTTCACTCGCCGCAGGAATCTCGAATCCATGTGGGAGCGGCAGAAGGAGAAGTTGAAGGTCGTATTCACGAAGGCGAAACCCGAGAAGGGCCGCAATGGGCGCTTTTACACGGTAAGGCTCGTCAACTCGCTCAGCGAAGAGATCAGGGATGTGGTCGTCCAGTTGCAAAGCAAGGACGGCACGGAGATCAAGAGCGATACTTTCAGACTCCTCCGGCCCAACAAGGTGACCGAACGGGAGATTCGATGGGCCGCCAAGAGCAAGCCGGCGAAATGCGTGATCGCCTCCGTCGGAGGCGACTTCAGCCGTCCGAACTGCAAACCGTGCATGGGAAAAGGATACAAGAACTGCGTCAATTGCATGACCAAGGGCTACAAGAATTGCCCCAAGTGCCAGGGTAAGGGAACAATCCGGGAATCATACACCGTGAAGGAGGGCATCTTCACCAAGAAGCGATTTCGTACGGTCGAGTGCAAGGTCTGCCATGGCAAGGCCAGGGAGAAATGCGGCCCATGTCGAGGATTCGGCCGCAGCGGTTGTATCAAGTGCCGGGGGACTGGCTTTGCGGAATGAGTGTAAAGCGACTGTCGTACCTGCCTATCGTTTGGACAGCACCGAATATGCATTACCGGCCTCCTGATTGGCAGCAAATGGCCGGCGCGGCGACCCGGCGGCACTGGAAAAATGGGCGGGAATTCGTTAAACTGGGATTGCCCTTCGGAAAAGTCAGTTGTTCGGAGCAATGACCGAATCCATCTGAAAAGGATGCAAACGGTTCGGACCGCTCGGGCTGCGCAACACCCAATCGATGCGATTCGCGTGAGCCCCTGCTGCTGGCCGACTACTTTGATTGTTGACTGTTTAGTTGCAAGGAGAAATACGATGTTTTTGAGCCAGGTTTCTGTTCGGCCTTCAAGGCCATTTCACTTTCATGCACGCAGGTGCGGAACTGTCTGCGTTTGGACCGTTTCGGTCGTCTTTGGCTTCGTGCCGATTGCGAGGGGCTACGACTCCCAATCGGACGGGTCGGATGGGGCGTTCAATCCCCAGTCAGATGTGACGATTCATCTTGGACTGGCAGCCAATGGTCATTGGCACGACACACCGGGCATCGACGTCAACGGCGATGGTATGTCCGACGGCGTGTACGACGCTGAGAAGTGGGCTGTAGTCTTTAAGTATACGACAATCGACATTCCCGCTGGCGTCACCGTCACCTTCACGAATCACCCTAAAGGAGCACCGGTCGTATGGTTGGCATCAGGAGATGTCAATATTGCGGGGACAGTGAATCTGAGTGGGAAGAATGGCGGTACAGCCAATGATCCCGCCGGTTACGCGGATGGTGGTCCCGGCGGATTCTCCGGGGGAATTAGAAGTGTGCCAGGTTCTCCGGGGCCATCTGCAGGTATGGGTCCAGGAGGTGCCCAACGCGGCAATGATTTCTGGGGCGGGGGATTCGGGACAGCTGGGCAAGGTTCCGGTGGCGGGATTGCCTATGGCACGTCCTCGTTGATCCCGCTCATTGGTGGGTCAGGTGGAGAAGGAGGGAGCGATTTCGGCGGAGGAGGAGGTGGCGGCGGCGGCGGTGCAATATTAATTGCATCATCCACTCTCATCACTATCATTTCGTCCGGAGCAATCATCTCGGATGGTGGCGCTGGCGGGACTGGTAATGGGGGAAATAGCCGCGCAGGAAATGGCTCAGGGGGAGGAATACGATTGGTAGCAGAGATTGTTGCCGGAAGCGGATCATTGCTAGCCCGAAGCGGCAATCCTGCTCTTGACAACGGGGTCGGCAGAATCCGGATTGATGGAGCAAATGGGCTAACAGGGGTGACTACTCCCATGGCCGTTAATGGCAGCTTCGCCCCGTTATTTCCCGAGCCTACATCCCCGAAGTTGGAAGCAACTGTTGTTCATAATTCGTTGGTTCCAACTGATCCGCTCGGTCACATTGGTACGGATGATGTGCTGATTGGTAGGCCTAACAGTCCTGTTACAATTCAGATTAAGGCCCAAAACATCGAACCGGGAACCGTCGTGCAAGTCCGAATCGTACCTTCAAATGGCGGCGCATTCGGTGTTGCGTCGACGCCCCTAGAGGGATCGTACGAACTCAGCACCGCGACAGCAACAGCGTCGTTTCCAATCGGGAGTTCGGCAGTTTACCTTCGTGCGCCTGCGCCGTGATGTGCAGAACATGGATGAGTAGCCGCACTGGCTAGTTATTAGCGGTGGCCATCCTCTACTATTTGAGTGACGACGCTCAAGTCTGTGGAAGCTCAGTCGGCGTTACAGCATTATGAAGAGACTTTATCAGACCATATTAATTGCTGCGTGCTCAGTATTGATCTACGCGGCCGCAGCTCTTTCGGGACCCACTCACGCACTTTCGAGAGCGTTTACAGTGTTTGCTTCCGAGAATCAAACGGTCTCGCGGGCATTCACTGTGTTTGCCACCGAAAACGAGGTACTTGCGCGGCCGTTCACGGTGTTTGTGTCGGACGCCGGTACGAATTCTCGTCCCATTAGTGTTTTTGCGACTGAGAACGCTGTCGTCTCGCGAGCATTTACCGTCAGGAGATGCCCCTTTGGCGATCTTGCATGCGGGGACTGCAACAGCAACGGAATCTTTGACCTATGCGACGTGAACTGCCAGCACCCGGACGGGAACTGCAACATCCCGGGCTGCGGCCAATCCGTCGACTGTAACGAGAACGGCATTCCCGACGAATGCGAAGACGACCCTTGCCCCTTTCGGGACTGCAACGAAAACGGCATCCACGACTTGTGCGACATCGACTGTAACGCACTTGGTGGGTCGTGTCCGATGGGGGAGTGCGGCACCTCGACGGACTGCAATGACAACCGTGTTCCCGACGAGTGCGAGGCGGATTCCGACGGCGACGGATCGATCGACGCCTGCGACAACTGCGTCGAACTTCCGAATGCTGATCAGCAGAACAGCGATGGCGACGCATACGGCGATGCTTGCGACAACTGCCCGTTCGTAGCGAACGCGGACCAGGCCGATTGCGACGGCAACGGCGTCGGTGACGCCTGCACGATTGCCGACTGTATGCCCGGCGACTTGTCATGCAGCGACTGCAACGCCAACGGCATCCCAGACGGCTGCGAGATGGACGTCTGCAACGGCCAGCCCGGCTGCAGCGACTGCAACGGCAACGGCGTCATCGATCAATGCGACATCGCCAATTGCCCGCCGGATGACCCGACCTGCGGCGATTGCAACATGAACGGCATCCCGAACCAGTGCGAGCTGGACAACTGCCCGCCGGGCGACCCGACCTGCGGCGATTGCAACGCCAACGGCATCCCCGACCAGTGCGACATCGCCGACGGCACTTCGCAGGACATGCTGGACAACTTCAACCCTGCCTGCAACCCGCAGGCGATGAACTGCTCGGACGGCATTCCGGACGAGTGCCACTTCTGGATCCCCGAGCCGCAGCAGACGGATGGGCTCTGGAGCACGGCGGCCAACTGGAGCCAGAACGAAGTCCCGAACAACGTCGGCCCGGACGAGTACGTTCCGGTCATCGCCTCGACGGCGGTGCCGGCCCTTCTCGACATCGACGTGGCGATTAACGCCGTGGTCGTGGTGCCGGGGGCGCAGTTGGACATCGCCCAGGGCAATATGACAGTTCAGACGACGACCGGCATCCTGAACAACGGCCTGGTAACAATCTCTAACGGGCGTCGGCTCACTGCCGCCTCCCCAACGACGCGCCTCGACGGCGCTACCGGCATTCTCCGCCTCGAAGACGCGGCCGCCGAGCTTGCCTCGGCGACGGCTGCTGACATCATCGTCAACCGCAGCAACATCGTCGGCTACGGCCTGTTGACCGCCGCGCTACTTAACCTCAACGTCGTCGACGCCAACAGCAATGCCGGGGCGCTGGTTCTCGACGGCACATTCATCGCCACGAATAACGCCGTCTTCCGCGCCAGTACCGGCGGGACGCTCGACATCGCCCGCGACGTCGGCGGCACGGGTGACACCATCGCTCGCGGCGGGCGCGTGACGGTTCGGCCCAGTACGGATGTCGCCGGAAGCTGCATCGACGTGCCGCCCGGCAGCGTCAGCTTCTTCGATGTCGGCGTGACCCCGGCCGGCGCGGCAACGTTCACGGCCATGGAGATGAACGTCACCGGCGGCATTGCCACCATTGCCAACGGCTCGACGCTCACGGTCAACGGCCCGGTCGTCATCTGCCCGGACACAGGAACGGACCCGATGGCCGTGGCCGAGCTGCACATCATCGGCTCAACCCTGAATGCGAACTCGCTGACCATCTGTCCGGGCGGCGTGCTGACCGTGGCCAGCGAGATCAATCTCAAGGGCGACTTCTCGATCGGCATGACGGACGGCGCAACCGGTCGCTGGAGCTGGGGACCGGGCTCGACGCTAAGCATGCTCGGCCCGCCCCCCGTAGGCTTGCCGTTCATGGTTTACCCGTTTCCGGTCTATCTTGAAGCGCCAAGCACCGACAACGGCCCGGGCGCCGGCGGCGGCACTAACAACTTCAAGTTCGCCAACATCACCGTCGCGCCGGGGATACGCCTGCAATTGGTGGACCATGTCGCCAACGGCAACTCAGGCCTTCGCGAGTCGATCTACTGCGACAACCTCACGCTGGGAGCCAACGCCGTCCTCAACCTCAACGGCGTGAAGCTCTACGTCAACGGCGTCGCCATCGGCCCGGGCAACCCCAACCACGGCGGACGCATCGTCGATCGCGCCGGCAGAATCCCCGCACCGACAACGGCAACACCGACGGAGTGATGGGGCCTTGAGTCCACGCAAGCGCTTCCTGTTGGACAGGGACCACGGCTCCTGCTGCATCTCTCGGGAATTCGCTCAGACTTTGGATGAGATGGTCGTCGGTCATCATCTGATTCGTCCGCACACCCCGACCGACAACGCCGAGATCGAGCGCTGCAACCGGACGATCAGCGAACGGATTGACGACCAGATGGCGGCTCTGGAAGAGGCCGACGTCGCCGCCACACAGTGGGTTATCGACGGCGTGATCGATCATTACAATCACCACCGACTGCACAGCAGTTTGAACTTCCTGCGGCCGGTGGACTATTATCGAGGTGATCCGGAGCCGCTCCTGGCCGAGCGCCGCCGGAAATTACAAACGGCCAGGGAACTGCGCAAGCAGGAAAACATCAAACTGCGACAAAAGCGACTGCCCTACCCGGCAAAGGAAATCATCCTTAATTCCGAAAGGCGATTTGTCTCACGTTAAGTGAAACATTTCAGTGACATAACACATCATCCTTGACGTGGGTCGCCGCCCCGCAGCCTGCCGGATGATGTCATTGCAGACCACGGGGTGGCGCTTGACGCGTGACCGAATCGGTGAGCGTGACGAGCGCCTGGGTAGTGCCTTTGCGTTGGCGATAGGCGGGGATTTTGGTTCGAAACTTGGTTTTCTTCGGCATAATGCGACCTCCCGAATGCGCTTGCGCGGTGTAACACCGCGCAATTTCGCGTCTCAGGCCGCACGACCGAACGCCGGTAGGTCTCTCGAACTATCGAGGGCAGCGATACTTACGTTCACAGCGGGCGACCGGACTCGAACCGGCAACGTCCAGCTTGGAAGGCCGACGGGGCAGGGTTGTAACGACTTATCCGCACAAGACTTTACGACGGGTGACATCGGCGCTTGCACCGTTGCTTGCACCAGCGAACCGGAAAACTTGATCGCCGAAGGGGCCGACGGGCCGACCGGGGCCGGGGCGGATCGGGCGGCGGATGCCGAGGCGGCGGGCGGCTCGGGCGCGGATCGGCTGGCTGCGATTGCCTGCTTGATCGCCGAGCTGCCGCCTGCGGAGCGTGCGGCACTGGGTCGCCTGATCGCTGGCGACGGCACTGCCGGGGCGTGAGAAGTAGGCTCGGGTCCTTCCGGCGCGCGCACCGACTGCCTGTCCACGGGAACACTCACCAGTTTTTTTTGATTCGTGCGCCCCTGACCCGCCTGAATTGCGCACTCGGGGGTATGTGGGTCGGATCGCTGGACCTTCCGGCGCTACACCGTGGCCCGCCCCCGCTCGTGCGCGGCCGAAAATGAAAATTTAGGGGGGGCGTTGAATCTCTGGGATCGCCAAGACGGAAGACCACGCTGTCCACCGTGCTGGTTTTCAGTGGTACTTTTTGAGGTTCCTATGCGTGGCTGATCTAGCCGCAACCTTGCGGTTTTCCCGGCACTTCACCCAATTGGCTTTCCGCACTCCGGGCAAATTCCTGAGACATTGCCGGTAAGGTTGTACCCGCACGATTGGCAATTCATGCTATCGCCCTTTGGCGGAGGATTCTTTTCAGTGTAAGCCCATACGATCGCAACGGGCCATAGCGGCCAGAGGATGAGCGCTGACAAGTAACCACATATCTTGATGGCTTCGGCTTTGGAATGATTGCGCTTGGCTGCAATGTGGCCGGGCAGAATCGCAAACCCGATACACACAAAAGCGATGAAATATATAGCAAAGGTAAATAAGAAGGCGTCAGCCCAGCTTCCCGTACTCATCGAAATTGCGAATGCGAGCACCAACGTAATAAAGACAATGCCGATGACGGCTACAATACTTGCAGTCCTGCTGGGGCGACGCTTTGTAGGCGTGGGAGTCGGTATCGGCGGCAGCTCGCACGAAGTTAGGTCAATGGCATCCGGCTCGGGCATCGGGATTTTTAGAACCGCTCCACACGGGCAGCGGGCGTCACGTCCGCCCAATTTTGTGTGCACGCTGAACTGCTTACCGCAGTTTTTGCAACGAAACTTGATCTGAGCCGTCGGCTGTGACATCCCGAAGCCCTCCTATGGAAGCGCTCAAACACTATCGCCATGCCCAAGTTGTACCACGAATCCGAGTAGCTTTATAATTCCGAACCGACAGGGTGCGCTCGGTCGATTGCAAGCGGCCGTTCCAAGCGTCGCCCCGTGGCTTGCTACGCATCATCCGGCGAGCTACGGGGCGACGGCCCGCGTCATGGGGATGATGCATCATGTCTAAATCCCGTGGTAACGCGCGGCGTCAAATTGCCGAGCAGCTTCAAGGCATCGCCGTCGAATTTGGCGACGCTTGGAAGCGCACAACGAAACCAGAACACCGATGCGAAGCCATCGAGCGACTGCGGGTTCAAGCCGGGCGGCTGTGGCGGGGTGCCTGCGCGGAGCGGCTGATACCCTATGATCCGCTCGGCGACGAGATACGAAATTGGTTGCCGCTAGTCGGGGGCCGAAGTCTGCCGTTTACGCCGGAGGAAAATGAGTGCCGCGCAGAGTGGATGTCCAGAGCGATGCCTCTACTCATCAAGCTGGACCCTTTGCGGTTTCGTGCCGCGGCGCGGACGCACTACGCTTCAAGGGTGCTTACCGATGCTGCGGGCCGGGTGCTCGGCAAAAACGGCAGGCCGCCCGAGTGCGTCATTGTCGATGCCCACGAAACCGTGCGCATCAAAGGGCGCGCGAAGGCGGATGCGTTCTTCAAAGCTCACTTGGACCCGGAAAAGTCGAGGCGCTTCCTTGAAGCAAATCCGGCTTGGGGCAACCGATGGGCATGGAAGCTGATCGGACCCGTCGCAAAGAACACGGACAAATTCGATGACGCGGATTGGCTGCACTTCCTGTCCGAGGGCGCGACAGATGACGCCGACGGCTGCCGAGCGCTGGCGGACCTGATCGACGTGCATCCCGACAATGGGAAAGCGGGGGACGGAAGCGTGACGCCGAGGGTACCCGAATCGAGACTACCCGAATCTCAACTCGAAGTGATGAAGGCGCTGAAAGTGCTGAAGGCGATAAGTCGTGACAGACGAAGGACCGCCGCCGAGATTGCAGAGAAAGCGCGGGGTGCGTCAGACGCATATCTGGTGAAAGAGCCGTTGGCATCGCTGACTCGGTTACAACTTGTCGAGTCGTTACAGGGTCGCAACGGCGGGAGCTGGCTTACAAGGAAAGGCATCGCGCAGCTTCGACTTGAATCGAAACGGTAGGCCGACCATTTCCTACCATTTGCCAGCCGATAACTACCAAATCCTCTGATCTACTCCAGATGACAGGCGGGCGCGTTGCCCGCTGCGACTCGCCAAATCTGGAGTCAAAACATGAATGCAGAATCGAACAAGCCCACCGGCGGGCGATATGCCGGAGCGGAGGGCGCGGCCGCATCGTCCGCGCTAATGGACGTTCGGGCCGTGGCGAAGCTGCTGCAATGCTCGCCGCGCCATGTTTACAGGCTGAGCGACGGGGGAAGGATGCCGCCGCCGCGAAAGCTGGGCGCTCTGGTGCGATGGAGTGCCCGCGATATTGAATCGTGGATCACCGAAGGGTGTCCATCGGTTCGCACAGTAAAGGGGGTGCGACCGTGAAGCATTGCAACGGAAACAACCGACTCGCCGAGGGCGAGCGGCGGAAAGATGACATCTTGAAGACGCTTTCAGCTCTGCGAGATTCCATCATAAACCGCGCTCGCCGGGTGCTGTTGGATAAGTGCCTTTTGGACGGCATCGCATCCGCCGATGACGTTCGCGCCGCCGTGGAACTACCCAAAGGTATCGACGCGCGCTGTCTAGGATCGGTGCCCGGGCCGCTGGCTCGGGCACATATCATCCGTCGCGCCGACTTTTCAAAATCGGCGAGACCGGAGCGGCACGCAAGCTACATAAGTGAATGGGAAATCGCCGACCCCGAAGCGGCGCGGCAATGGCTGGCAACTCACCCGAACCGACCCGATCCAGCGCCGCCGGAAAAAAATCGCCCGACCGTTACAGCGGCCGGGCTGTTTGCAGGGGGTGCCGAATGACACCAAAGCGAAGTCTATCGGACATCCTATACGGCGATACCCGCGACCGTCTAGCGTCGGCATGGAACTCGACCGAAGCGGCGGCGGACTTCGCGCCGCTGCCTGCGGGCGAGTACACCGCGCACGTCGCCAGCGGCGAATTCATTACAAGCCGAACCAACGCGACGCCGGGCTATCAGCTCACATTCCGCATCGCCGAAGGCGAGCATGCCGGGCGACCCCTTCGGCATGATGTCTGGCTCACCGAGGCCGCGCTGCCGATGGCAAAGCGCGATCTAGGCAAGCTGGGCGTGACGACGCTGGAACAACTCGACAAACCGCTGCCGCTGGGCATCCGTTGCAAGCTGCGGGTTGCACTTCGCAAGAGTGACGACGGCGCGGAATACAACGCTGTCCGATCGTTTGAAGTTGTCGGCATCGACTCACCGGAGCCGGACGCCTTCGCGCCGGATGACGAGGCCGAGGGCGACGCATCCTTCGATCCGGCACAGCTCGAAGCGACGGGCCAGGATGGCCGCGACGCTTACGATCCGCAAAGGGACGGGTGACGACATGATGACACTTTGTCCCTACGGATTCCGAATCGTCGGGCCATGCACCGAGGCGCGGCGGACCGTCAATTGGTCCGCCGCCTTCGGAGCTTATGCCGCCTGCGATGATCGCGCCGAAGTAACCCGCGAAGCGTATCTATCCGCCTTCACTTTCGGGGCGGACTTCCGCGAACAGCTCGAAACAACCGGCACAGTAAAGGGCTACGCGGGCGAGTGTTTCGCCCCGTGGCTCTGGCTGGACATCGACCGCACCGAGCTGTCCGCGGCGCTACATGATTGCCGTCGGCTGGTGACGACCATCGGCGAACGGCTCGGCATCGCCGAGGGCGAATTGCTCGCCTTCTATTCTGGCTCGAAGGGATTCCATATCGGCGTCCCTACTGCGCTCTGGACGCCGAGGCCGTCGGCGACGTTCCACCGCATCGCCAGACGATTCGCCGAGCGGATCGCCGAGGCTGCGGGCGTGTCGATTGATACTTCGGTTTATGACAAGGTGCGGGCCTTCCGCGCTCCGAATAGTCGGCACGGCAAGACCGGACGGCACAAGCGCCGCCTGCCCGTCGATGAACTCATGTACCTATCGGCGGACGCAATTGTGCGACTTGCCGCTGCGCCGGAACCCTTCGAGATTCCGTCGCCGTTCGCGCAGAGCGAAGCCGCCGCCGCCTTGTGGCTCGAAGCGTCCGAGCTGGTGCAACGTGAAGCCGATGCAAAGGCCGCACGGCAAGCGACGGGTGACAGCTCCGCGACGCTGAATCGGCTCACGCTGGAATTCATCCGCAGCGGCGCGGCCGTCGGTGAACGGCATCCGAGGATATTCAGCGCCGCCGCGAACCTTGCCGAATTCGGCTGTCCGCCCGCACTGGCTCATGCACTACTGACCGAGGCCGGGCTGGACTGCGGGCTGTCGCCGTCCGAAGTACGCCGACAAATCGACTGCGGGCTGAATTACACCGGGGGTGCGGCATGAATACAGCAAAGGCTACGTTTCAAGTCGCCGCCGATACGCTCGCCCCGTGGCGTGACGACGTGCTGACCGGCACGCCGCCGATTCTCTATCCCGTAGGTGCGGGCGAGCTGTCCCGACTCGAAGTCGGTCCTGGCCTTGTGTCCCTATTCGGCGGCGCGCCGGGCGCTGGCAAAACGGCATTTACAATGCAACTCGCCGTCGATGTCTTGCGGATGACGCCGGGCCTTCGGGCGTTAGTCTGCAATGTCGAAATGCCGCCTCCGATTCTTTTGGATCGGCAGCTCGCCCGATTGTCGGGGGTGTCGTTGACGGCGATTCGATATCGACGGCTCGGAGCTGCCGAGGCGGATCGCATCGACCAGGGGCTGCATACGCTCGAAGCGATTGCGGATCGGCTCGGTTTTGTCCGCCCACCGTTCACGCTGGAAAACGTCGCCGCATGCGCCGATGAATTCCGGGCGGGGCTAATCGTGCTGGACTATATCCAGCGGATCGCGCCGCCGGGCGAGCATGGCGACAAGCGCGGGAGCGTCAACGCGACGATGGATTATCTGCGGCAATTCGCCGATGCGGGCGTTGCCGTGATTGTCGTTTCCGCCGTCGGGCGCACGAAGGATGTTAAGGGCCGCAGCTCATACGCGGGCGACGGGCTGAATCTGGCATCCTTCCGCGAATCGTCCGAGCTGGAATTCGGCTGCGATGATGCCTTCATTCTGCATCCGGCTGACGATGACGCCGAGGGCGACACAATGCGCCTGCGGCACCTAAAGAGTCGGCACGGCGAACAGCGCGACTTGTGGCTGACGTTCAATCGGTCAATTCAGCGCTTCACGCCGACAGCTCCACCGCCGAAGTCGGATCGCTCGGCGCGCCGGGCATCGACGCGGGCGAATCCATCGGTGCCGACATCGGCGCTGCGGGCATTGTGGGGGCGCACCGAGGCGGCGGGAGATGACGACGGGGGCGGCGCATGAGCGCGGAACCAAAGATTCTGCCCGTTGGCGGGGAGCTGCCGCCCGTGGAGTCGCCGAGGCCGGGCCGCAAGCCGAAGCGACGCCATTCCGGGCGCTTCGGCGTGCTGAATTCGCTGGTGGACTTCACGCTACGGGAGCTGTGGCGTACCGAGCTGGCCGTATGGCTGGTACTTTACCGCGACAGCAAGCCGGACGGCATCGCCCGAACGGGGCAGGGTGACATCGGCCGTCGGATCGGGGCCGACCCGCGAACCGTGCGGCGGGCCTTGCGGCAGCTCGAAGGGCGCGGGCTGGTGGATATCGTGCGACGCGGGCGGCTTGGGGGCGGGCCGTCCGCCTATCGCGTCCGAGGGGTCCCGAGGGTAACGGCATGAGGACACAGCTCTGTCCGCTTGCATGCGGACAAATCGGTGCCATTGCTAAGGACACAGCTCTGTCCTCTATCCCATAAGGGACCAGAAGCATCCGCCGCGCCTTTGTCGGCGGGCGGCTGCGGGGAGAAACAGAATCCGCTTGACCTAGCGCCTATAGTAGAGTATATTTAATGGGCATGGATGCCAAAGCCCGAAACGCCCTTGCGACGATCCGGCGCTGTTGCGACGAAGGGCGCTATCGCGTCCTGCCGCATTTCACGATGCGGATGGATGAGCGCGGGCTTGTCTGGCCGGACGTGTTGACCGTGCTGGATGCCCCGACCACGGTACGGGCCAGCGGCCGCGACCGATTCAACCGACCGAAGTGGATCATCGGGGGGACTGCGGCGGACGGCTTGGCGATGGAGCTGGTTTGCGTGTTGGATGTCGATGACCACGGGGACTTGACTGTCTTCATTACCGCATATTGAGCGAGGCGAATTATGGCGACGAAAACGAAGAAACCGGCCAAGCGACGCGGGCGACCGAGGGCGAAACAACTATCCCGCCCGGATGTCCCGTACACGATGAAACTGCCGGACGGTCGGACGCTTTTCGTGGAAGTGCCGGGCCGCTGGACGGCCGACGATCGCGGGGGCGAGACGGCGTTGCTTCCGGAGGGGGTGCGTTTTCTGGACCGAGTGCGCGCACTGGCGATGAAGCTGGACCGAGCGCCAAGCCCCGGATATGTCACGGCCCTTCGGGAAGCAATGGGATTGACGCAAGCCGAATTCGGCGATTCGGTCGGCGTGGACAAGATGACCGTATCCCGCTGGGAACGGGGAACGCTTCGGCCGAGCGATGAATCACTGGCCGCGCTGGAGCGACTTCGCAAGAGCGCGACCGCGAAGGGCGTCGTCATATCCGGCTGATCGGAGCAAAGGTCAATGGCCACCGTCTATAAGAAAAGCTACACGAAACCGCTGCCCGAGGGGGCAGAGATGTTTACCCGCAAGGGGCAGCAATTCGCACGCTGGAAGGACGCGAACGGCCGGACGCGCACTGAGCGGGTGACGACGGGCCGCGACGGCTCGCCGCGCATCATCACCGAGGCCGCGACGTTCACCGCGAAGTACCGCGACGGCTCGGGCATCGTCCGCGAAACGCCGACGGGCTGCCGGGACGAAACCGCCGCCCGTAGCGTGCTGGCTCAATTGGCGCGCCGTGCGGAGTTGGTGCGCTCGGGTGTCGTAAAGGACTCCGAGGACGCCGCCGCCGATCATCTTCGGCTGCCGCTGTCCGTGCATGTCGCCGCCTACATGACGCACCTAAAGGCGAAGGGAACGGCAAAGGCGCACCGCGACAACGTAAAGCGACAACTCGACCGGATCGCCACCGGCTGCGGATTCTCCAAGTTGTCGCAGCTCGCCGCCGTCAAGCTGGAGCGCTGGCTGGTGGATCGGGACGCCGAGGACATGAGCGCCCGGACGCGAAACACTTACCTTGCGGCGGCTCGGGCGTTCGCCAACTGGTGCCGACGGGAAAAGCGGCTGATGCGCAATCCCTTCGCCGATATCGCAAAGGCCGACGAAAAAGCGGACCGCAAGCGGACACGCCGGGCAATGACTGAGGCCGAGTTGGGACGATTACTTTACGTCGCACGGGTGCGACCGCTGGCGGACTTCGGCCGGGAAGTGCTGAAACTGGAAGCCGATCCGGAGCGACCGAAGCGGGCCAACTGGACCTATTCCGAATTGACGCTTGCCGGGCTGCCCGAGGCCGTAAAGCTGGCGAGGCATCGACTTCGCAAGCGACCGGAATTCATCACCGAGCTGGAAGGGCGGGGACGAGAGCGGGCACTGATCTACAAGGCGCTGGTACTGACGGGACTTCGCAAGGCCGAGTTGGCATCGCTCACGGTCGGGCAGCTCGACATCGACGGGCCGCTGCCAAGTTTGCGGCTGGACGCCGCCGACGAAAAGAACCGGCAAGGGGCGACGCTGCCGTTACGGGCCGATCTGGCGAATGACCTGCGCGGATGGCTCGCCGACAAGCTGCAATCGCTCCAGAGCGAAGCGAGGCGGACTATCGGGGCTTCTATCCAGATGCGGCTGCCGTCGGAGTCGCCGCTATTCAACGTACCAAAGGGGCTGATTCGGATTCTCGACTTGGACTTGCAGGCGGCGGGGATCGCCAAGAGTGACGAGCGCGGGCGGACGCTGGACGTTCACGCATTGCGACACACCTTCGGCACGCTGCTAACTAAGGGCGGGGTCGCACCGCGAACGGCGCAAGAGGCGATGCGGCATTCGTCGCTGGCAATGACGATGGGCGTTTACACCGATCCGAAATTGCTGGACGTGGCCGGGGCCGTCGCCGCTCTGCCCGACTTGCCGCTGGACGCGACGCCGAAGGGGTCGCCCGAAGTCGCCGCCGCCTATGGAACATGCGGCCGGGAGATTCCGACAAACGATGTCCGTGCGCTTGCACCAACGCTTGCACCAACTTCTGACAAATCGAGCATATCGGGGGCAATGCCCGACAAGACGAATCCGAATCGCTCGGACCGCCGATCATCCGTAAGTGACGCCGGTGACAAGAGTTTGGCATCGGCTGACAAGGCGTGTCGTAAAGCGGGCGACGAGACTCGAACTCGCAACGTCCAGCTTGGAAGGCTGGTGCTCTACCATTGAGCTACACCCGCGAAGTTCACCGCTCATTCTAGCGGCAGGTCGCGATGCCTTGCAAATACGCCCGCCACCAGGGGCTTTCCCTGCACTCAACAAAGACCGTGAGGAAGTGGTGCCATCGCCCCAAGTCGCAACGACTTGCATGCCCTTGTGATGCGTCCCCGCGTAAAGAGTACGGGGAGTTCTCATCCGAGTATGCGCCGAGACGCCTAGTGCTTCGTCACAATTGAATCTCGGGTGGCACGGCCGTCTCGGCCGTACAGACGAGCGGGACGCCCGTACCACCAATCCGAAAAATCATCTGTGACAGACCACTAGGCGCTTTGCTTGCGAATGATCATGTCAAAATTGCGAACCATTCCGCGCAAGACAATCCAGCCGACTCCGCTGTAAATCGCGGCGGCCGCCAGCGCGGCGATGAACGCGATCACCCGGCACTGCCGCATCACTTCATCCGTGATCTTCGTCCCGGTCTCCACGAGCGCATTGACCGGATCGATGATGACGTACAGCCCGGTAAACGGCGTGAGTGGCCAGATCGCCGCGGCGAGAACTTCATTGTCGCTGCTTCGCACGGCGAACGGGCAACTTGTGGCGATCGCAATGAGCAAGATGACGATCGACATGCTGGAGAAGACAGCGGCAAGCGTCTTCTTGCTCTTGATCGAAGCCTGCAACCCCAGCATGCAACAAAGCGCCGTCACGGACACGAGCAGGATCGGCAGAGTCAGGAGAGATTCCCAGTTCACCACCGGCCCCTGCTTCGAAATAAGTCCGGCAAGGTAAAAGAGAACGACCGAGACAAACGGCACTATGAGAATCGGACCGGCGGCATAGACCAGGCCGATGATCTTGCCGGTGATGATGTGCCGACTGGTGAGTGGCGTGGCGAGGACCAGCTCCAGCGTGTTCGATTCCTTCTCGCGCGTCATGCTTGTCGCCGCGGTCGCCGTGGCGATGAAGAGTGCCACTGCCAGCTCGATCGCCGTCGCGCCAAACAGCCACGCCCGAGCCTCGGTCGGATCGAGTCCGCCTGAAAGGTAGATAATCACCAAAGTCAGGGCGATGACGATACCGACGCCCAGCGTCGCGTATCGCGCGATGAATCCGCCGCCGGCCGCCGCGCCGGTGACTGACTCGCGCCAACTGATCGGGTTCGACCAGACGTGCCGCGGCCTCCGCGTCTGCTCGTCGCGGTTTTCGGAAAGATGCAGCGTCCCCGTCAGCCGCGAGAGCCAGGTAATCTCGCCTTCCTTCGCGCCGCGCCGAACGAAGAACAAGCTCAAGCACACCAGGAACAATGAGGCAATGAACGTCATGCAGACATACGAGTACTGCGGATACGCCAGGAGCCGGTTGATCGGAAATCCATAATGGGCCACCGACGCCGCAGATGGCGCCGGCGTCTGCCCCAGCACAACCGCAAGCGCGAGAAACGGATGAAACGCCGCGAGCCAGCTCATCTTCGCGCCGGTCGACGGAGCGGGCTGTGCCTCCGGCGGAATCAGGGCCGTCGTCGCCCCAATGTAATACACGATGATCAGATAGAGCGCGATCGCGAGATAAAAAGTGAAAATGGTCCGGCCGGTCCCGATCTTGATGACGCTGATCGTGATGGCCATCGACCCCGTCAGCATGGCCGTCGCGCCGGCGATGGAAATCGAAAGGGCGATCTCCTCACCCGTCACGCCGCCGTAGACCATCATGATGCAGAAGAGGGGAATACCCGCGAGAAGCAGCATGAAGACGAAGTAGAGACGCGACAGCAGCGAACCGAGAACAATCTGGCCGTTGGTCAGCGGAGTGGACAGGAGAATGTTAAAGGTCTGCGAGTCCTTCTCCTGTGTGATCGCCGCCGCGGTGAAGATCGGCGCGATGATGCAAACCATGGCAAGCTGCACCAGCGATACGATATTGAAGACCTTCGTGGCGTTCTTGGCGAGATCGGAAAGCGACGTCTCGCCGGACTGCAAAACGAGGACGCCGATGGCGACGATGGCCGCAAGAATGGTCAGGTACGCCGTGCGAATCCAAAGATGTCGAAGTCGCCGACCTCCGGCGTAAACAACGCGCACCACGATCGGATTGGCCGGGGCCAACCGCCAGAACCAGGTACCCAGATCACGCAAGACAGCCTGCATAGAAAGACGGATTCTCCGATCGCAGCTTGAATCAAATCCCGGCGGGGGCGGCTACAGCGGCGGCTCCTTCATGCCCCGATCGACCAGCATCTGCCGCACCGTGCTCTTCGCGGTGGCGCGCTGCTTGGAGTCAGGCAGGCCGTCAATGCGCTTCTTCAGTTCTTCGTCAAGATCGAGCAGCGGCTTCTGGAGCTGTTCGAAATCGGCCTCCAGGGCGAACAACGACGGGCCGCGCGATTGAACATCGGCACGGCGTATCAGCTCGCGAGCGATACGATTCTCCTTGATCTTGTCGCGCCATCGGTCCGTCTTGATCTTGGCGGCGCGCTCCTTGCACTCCTTCAAGACTGCCTGCGCCGAAACGATCTGCTTCTCGTCGAACTGATAATACTCACTGGCCTGTTTGACATAGGTGTCCCAGTCCTCATCGACGCGCAGCCGCCATTCGATCCATCGCTCCGCGTCGATTCGGGCCCGACGATGATCGGGATGCTCGTTCGGATCGGTCGGAGTGGGCTGGGCCTTGGAAGGGTCATTATCCGCGGGATCCCAAAATGGGTTGGCATTGTCGCCAATCTGACCCTCCTCCCATCGCTTCATGCGCGATTCGAAAATCGTGATGCCCGCGGCGGCGGCGGTCATGTCGCCGGTGAACTTCAGCCGCTGCTTGAGAGACATTTCCTGCCCGATGTCGGCGCCCATCTTCGTAAACAGGTCCTTAAGGTTCGGAATGATCGGCTTGGCCATTCGGGCGAATTCCATGGCGGCGTCCCGCGTGAAGCGGCCGTCGTTCTCGATCATCGCCGCCATCATGTACTCGATTAACTCCTGGCCGGTCTTTTCGTTCTCATGACTGAACCGCATGATCCGGCGGGCCATGATTTCCGTAATGGCCTTGCCCTGTCCCTGGTCGAGGTCGTATCGGGTCGTCATGTTCTCGACGAATTTCTTGCTCATCGCCTCGGCAATTTTCGGCGTCAGGCGAAGCCCCCGCTCGGTCGGACGCATGTATTCCGACGGATCCGGCTCGGGCGCGGCGGGCGGCGCAGGTTCCTCAACTGGCACCTCCTGCGAATAGCTCACACCGCAGACCACGAGCAACACTCCCAACGAAAGTAGGATGAGGCTTCGTAACGAAATTGGATGGACAAGTGTCATTGGACGATGCCTTTCGTGAAGCGCATGAAGGCGGTTTCGAGATTGACCTGTTCTTCCCTGATTTCACGAATCGGAATCTTCGCGACAAGCAGTGCGTGGGCGATAAAGGAAAAATCGTGCATGTCCTCCTTGAGCGAGACAAGGAGTCGACCATCGTCCGCCTCGACCAACTGGACGGGCTTCAGTTTTTCAAGGATGGCAACGGCCCTGTCCTGGCCTTCGCCGACGCGGATTTCAAGCTTGGTGCCCCCTCTCGTTCGGCGCACAATCTCCTCAATCGGCCCGTGAAAGAGCAACTCACCGCGCTCGATGATGCCGATGGTGGTGCACAGCTCGGCAAGCTCGTGAAGGATGTGCGAGCTGATCACGATCGTCTTGCCCATGCGCCGAAGCTCTTTAAGCAGCTCGCGCATCTCGATTCGCGCGCGCGGGTCAAGGCCGCTCGCCGGCTCGTCAAGAAACAGAACCTTCGGGTCATGCAGCAAAACCCGGGCGACCGAAAGCCGCTGTTTCATGCCGCGAGACAGGCTGTCAACCAGCGCCTCGCGCTTGTACGAGAGATCGGTCAGTTCCAAAACATCGCCGACGACCCGTGTCCGCTGATCGCCGTTGATGTTGTAGGCGGCCGCGAAGAACTCAAGATACTCCTGCACCACCATGTCTTCATACGCGCCGAAGAAATCCGGCACATAACCGATCATCGGGCGAATCAGACGCGACTCGTACCCGACGGTATGGCCGCAGACCCGGGCCTCGCCCCATGTCGGCTGAAGCAGCGTCGAGAGGATGCGAATGGTGGTCGTCTTGCCGGCGCCGTTCGGACCGATGTAGCCGAAGCACTCGCCCTCCTGAATCGTCAGATGCAGGCCGCTGAGCGCGACAAGCTTGCCGTAACGCTTGGTCAGGTTGATGGTCTGAATGATCACAGAGGCTCGCCTCGCACCCGGGGAACTCGCTCGACCGGGATCACAATCCTGTAGATTGTATTCGACTGACTCGGCGCCAGCCCTTTCTGGTCCACCATCAGCCGCGCCGGGCCGGGAGCCTCACTGCGACCGATCAACAACGCCGTCATTCGGGTAAGCCGTTTCGTGCAATCGAGCCTTCGGCCGTGGCCGCGCCGGAGATTAACGGGCCGGCTGGGATCCTCCCGCAGAAGGTCGAAAAAGGAAAGCAGTAGGACCGACGTGTACTCATCCGAACCGGTGAGTTGAGCCGCACTCGGCTGAAGAGTACCGCCGCCCAGCGGCATGAAGCTCCGCATCTCGCCGGCCCATTCGCCGATCTTGTCCGACAGGCGCGGCATCGTCTTAAGCGGCTGAGTCTTGTCGCGCGGATCAGACAGCAGGCGCTGCCGCAGCTGGGCATCTGACAATTCCGCCTCGACACCTTCCTCGGCCAGGTCGCCTACGAGAAAATAATTCGCCAGAACCGTCACCCCCTCTCCCGCCGTTTCTTCATCGGTCAGGAACAGGTAACAATCCTTCAGCGGCACGCCCATGCCGTTGCGCAGAAAACTGCCCGGTGCGAATTCATATCGAAGACTGCTCTCCGACTGGTCCGGACGGCGCAGCACAATGCGCCCTTCAAACCGACCCGGCAGCGGCCCGTCCCAGTCACCCTGGATTTCCTTAAGCGTCGCGCGAACCGGAACTCCCTCGAGTCGCTCGCCCGCCATGAGGCACTCATAACTCGATGCCGAGGCGAACTGAGAGTCGGGCCGTTCAAAGGTATCCGTCGAACCCGGCACGGCGCGCAGCGGGCCGAATTGCTTCGGCATACCCGGCGCCTGCTCTCCCACCGGCAGCGTAATATCCAACCGCGTATGGTTCGGGGTCTTAACACCAAAGAGGCAACCGGCGTGGGCCTGATCCCGGCCGGCAAAGCCGTCGATCACGGATGTCTGCCAAAGGCTCTTGGTCACGCCGCGCAGCATGCCGACCATTCCGGTTCCCAGCAGACTGCCGGCGATGCTCACGACGCCGAAGGCGGTCCAGCCATGGTGCAGCCATGCGCGCTTCTTGAGGTACCAATAGCTGCCCACCGTCGCGACAAATGTATAGGCCGCCGCAAAAAGCAGCGCGAAGATCAGAAACTTGGTCCCGACGCCCTCAAAGGCAATCGAGCTGCGCAACACTTGAAAAAGATCGGTAGCGCCCTGCCCCGTCCACCCCTTTGGCTCTTCCTTGAATACCGGCGGCAGCGAAAGCAATCGCCGCGCCAAGACACGCTCGCACGCGACCTCTATAAACGGGTCCTTCTCCTCCCCCGCCTCGACCCCTTCGCCGGCGCTGACCGCCGATGAAATCTTCTTCGGCGCCGGAAGCAATTGATTGAGCGACGCCCCGAGAAACGTCAATACTCCGCGCCCGATCTGTCGCCGAAAGCATATCTGCGGGTTAGGGCAGTTCGCCGGAAGCGCAATCGCCCCTTCGCGCGGTGACATCAGGCACCGCTGAAAAGGGTGCTTCGCGTAATAGCGATCCAGCCGGCCGGAATAATTGGCCTGACTGACAATGTCCGTAAACTCCTGTGCCTCGGTCCGTTCTTCCGCCCCTCGAAGTGTCACCGGCAGGGCATCGGCCAGCGGTGAACCCGCAAGACTGCGCCAGTTCTTGCCCGCCGTAATGAGCAACCGTCCGCCGCCGGCAACCCACTCGATCAGGGCATCGATCTGCTGAGCGGTCAGTTCGGAGGGGTCCGCCTCATCCCATGTGATGGCATCAACTGCATCAAGACCCTCGGCACGCTGCGGCAACTCCCGCGGCGCCATCGATCGCACGCGCCGCCGATTCACCTGCTGCTCCTGACGACGCCGATTCACGTCGAGCAGCGCCACATGCGGAAGCCGGCCCGAAGACGCAACATCGACGATCAGCAGCTCATCAGGGGAAAGGTCGCTCGCGGTGGGGCTTTCGATCTTCGAGACGCGCTCGCCCTTCTCATCAATGATCTCCAGTTGATCGCCCGCCTCATCATGAAGTGTGACGTGGACCGACCCGCCCATACCCAGATCGTACGGAACAAAATAGACCTGATAAGGTCGCCAGTCGCCGTTCGGCTCCAGCGCAACCGACAATCGGGAAATGACGATGTCGCCGTCGCGGTCGCGCTGCTCGAGGCGAAGCTCGCCGCCGAAGGGACCCGCCGCGAGCGACCGAAGCTCAACCTCGACAAAACTCCACGTGCCGCTCCGCAGGATCGGATCGCCCCCGGCGAAAAGACCGATTCGTGTGATCCGCCCCTCCACGGGCGCGCTGTCCTGCGCAATCACCGGCACGGAAACCAGTGCGGCGAGAAAGACTGCGAGAATGATCCCGGGGATTCGATTCATGGGTTGCAAAGCTGTCAGAATAGAATACGCAATCGGAACCCCCCGGCCGCAGGGATACGATGAATGCAGGCCGATACGCACGCAGGCCGCCACATCGCAGGCCTACGGTTTCTCATTGCATTGGCAGACCATCTTCCCGCAACCGGGACAACCATCCGTGTACTTCCGCATGGCCTTCACGAGGTCTACGCCCTCGACATTCGCCAGGGTCGCCAGCCAGGCAAGCACGTCCGCGAACTCAGCCTCCTTCTCGTCGAACGTGCCCTCGCGAATAGCGGCGGCCAATTCCCCGACCTCCTCCATCAACCAGAGAAACGTTCCCTCGGACCCTCGCTTGCGGTCCTTTGCCGAATACATCTCCTCAATGAGGTGTTGCAGAGCCCGAAGTTCCATGCGATTCAATTCTCCTCGTCTTCTGACTTGCCCGATTCGGGAAGTCAGGATTGTAACGGCGAGCCAGCCTTACGTCGAAAACCACGGCCGATCAACCGCCGCCGCCGGGCAGGTTTGGGCACAAAACCGGTCGCCAAACGGCCCCATTTCTCTCCAGCGGCGCTGAAGCGGAGCATCTATTCGGAACTACCGGCATCGCGACATCGCGGCATCCCAGGAGGTATTCATTCGACGGACGCCGCCATTCAAGACTACGAGCGTCGCCGATGGGCGCGCGCTCATGCTCCGCGTCGGGGTCATCCGTAAAGTCGTCACGTCTTCGTCGGAAATGCAAAGGGCCCCGGGTGGTGAGTCCCGGAGCCCTTTGGTTGACTCGTTGAATGATGAAGTGCCGTCGCGCTGCTACGGCCCGACCGCCGACGTCGGCAGGCCGAGTTCGCGGAGCTTGGCGATCATCGCGGCGAATTGGGTGTCGGTACCGGATTCGCAGTTTGGCCCCCAGCACTGAGCAATTGACCAGTCGTAGAACGCCTCCCACGCGGCCTCCTCATCGGGTGGTATCGGCGCGGGTGGTACGGGCGGGGAGAGAAAAGGTGTCAGGATGGAATGCCATTAAGTTAGCACTTATATTTCCGTAAGTTCTTTTACCCGGTGCATTTACGCGCGCTGGCGCGAGGCGTGGCCTCCTGAGATGATGTTGTTGTCAAGACGACGTCATCAAAAGGAGGCCACGGATGGTCACGATTCTACCCGCCCTGCGGCAGGTCAGGGAAGACTTGGCGGGGCTTTTGGAGCGGGGAGAGAAAAGGTGTCAGGATGATTTTCTCCGCTCTTTCCGGGGCCGTCCCCGTGGGCGAAGCGTTACTTGCAGCCCGAGTCGCGCCGCCACGCTGCGCTGCCAGGCGGCGGCGCCGAACGGCAAG
>Ga0268299_1000490_pt1 | contig 121237 bp, 109 predicted proteins | sample NOBtaG_FD_193484 | JGI IMG/M metagenome (GOLD analysis project Ga0268299, IMG submission 193484) | Activated sludge microbial communities from bioreactor in Nijmegen, Gelderland, Netherland - NOB reactor | ecosystem: Engineered > Bioreactor > Aerobic > Activated sludge | place: Netherlands...
TCGCGGCCCATGGCGCAATATTAGTGAAGTGGAATTTGCTACCCTGGAATGGGTTGACTGGTTCAACAATCGCCGGTTACTGGAGCCGATTGGAAATATTCCGCCGGCTGAATTTGAAATGGCATATTATCGCCAACTGGAGGAGTCTGCTGGTGCAGCCTGACTCAAACTAAAAAGTCTCCGGAAAACCCGGGCCGATTCACTGGCGATATTCTTAAGCAGCGAGTACGTTTGGTTGAGCAGCTCTAAAAAAATGATCCCCGATATCCATGCCAGTTATCGACTGCAATGAGAACGTCTGCGTTTGTATGGTATTGTAAATGTTCGACGGCTATTGTGCCGAAACCGGTATCCGACTAGCTCGACCATGGTTAGCGAGTAGCTGATGTCATTCATTACTTTGGCTTTGTGAATCGGGATTGGTCCTTTATTATACAGTTGAAGGTTTTTGTAAAAATCTCTCCTGAATTATTAATACACTGTTTTTGTTGCTTGATTAATGAGAGAGTCTTTATTTGGACTGTCAATCTAGGAAAACTTCTTTGACTTTTTCTTCCAACGGTGGACGCATACCGGCTTTGCGGCCTTCAGCCAAAGCTTCTTCAGTTTCGGTGCCTTTACTGATGAGATAGCTTGCCCATATTGCACCGGCGCGATTGCCTGATCCACAGTGGACAAGAATCGGTTTAGGCGATTGTTCGATGGCCTTGGTGAATGCTTCCAGGTGTTCCTGGCTGATATTTGCGACTGTCATTGGAATATTGATGTAAATCATTCCGGCGCCCTCTACGAGTGCTTTTTCTTCACGTGTACCTTCATTGACGGTGCGCATATCAATAACGGTTCTAAAGCCATGCGCAGCCAATACCGGGGCTCCGCCATCGCCGATCAGACCGGATGTGGCGATCTGCGGCGCCGCGCGGTTATAATTTTGCACTGTGCTGACCTGATGTCCGAATGGAATCCGATCTGCGAATGACAAGCCTGAAAGCAGCGTGAATAGCGTGACGAATACTGTGATAATAAGTTTCATAATAAGCCTCATACTCGATGTATTATAGTAATTGTTATACCAATTTGCATAAAGATGATAAGCCAAAATCATTTATGTTTGTAGAGTCCTGGTCAGGCTGCACGAAAGAATTCGGATATTGGGACATGAAGACTTTATTTCTCAGTGTTTTATGATATGCAGCGATGACAGTGATCGAAGCAGATTTAGAATAATTGATCCTTCAGATTTTGGGAAGCACCACCAAAATCATGAAATTCCTCGATTGCCATGGGTGGCAGCTGTTCACGAAAAAAATACTCAGTTATGCCGCCTGACGCCACCCTCAAACCGGTATTCGGATTGATTCTTTCAACCAGAATGCCTTCAGGTGGCGTATATTTTGCAATAGATACATCCTTTAAGGCAGAGTTCATATACTGCATCCAGATCGGAAGAGCAATGCGTCCGCCCGTTTCGTTAGTGCCCAGCGATTGCGGTTCATCATAGCCGATCCAGGTAACAGCAACCAAATCTTTTTGAAAACCGCAAAACCATGCATCGATAAAGTTGCTGGTTGTGCCGGTTTTTCCGGCAAGATCACTTCTCTTAAGTTGTTTTGCACGAACCGCAGTGCCGTAGTTGATAACGTCTTGCATCATACTTGTCATAATAAATGCATTGCGTGGATCAATGACACGGGGAGCTCCATTGGATGGAGTTTTGGGATGCGTGACTTCGAGAATATTGCCCTGCTCGTCTTCAATACGTTTGATGAAATATGGTTGGATACGATAGCCCTGGTTGGCGAAGACGGCATAGCCTGCCGCCATTTGCAGCACCGTTACGGATCCGGAACCCAGCGCCATAGGTAAGTATGGCGGATGTTTGTCCACGTCGAAACCGAATCGGGCGATATAGTCTCGAGCATATTGTAAGTCGATGGCTTGCAGAATCCTTATCGATGCCAGATTTTTTGACTTGGCTAGCGCCTCACGCATGCGCATTGGTCCACCATACTTGCCATCGAAATTTTTTGGCTCCCATGATTTGCTGCCTGTTTGCGCTGCGCTGAAAGAAAGTGGCGCATCATTGATAATCGTCGCAGCAGTGAATCCTTTTTCGAGAGATGCGGAATAAATAAATGGTTTAAAACTGGAGCCGGGTTGCCGCCAGGCTTGCGTAACATGATTGAACTGGTTGAGGTGGAAATCAAAACCGCCTACCAGCGCCCGTACGGCGCCATCGTTTGGATCGAGAGAAATCAGAGCAGCTTCGACTTTCGGCAGTTGCGTGACATGCCATTTTTTTTCAGTATCCTGTTGAACGTAGATAATCGCGCCAGGGCTGATGTACCGTTTATCTGCATGTTTTTTTTCGCTAAGATATTTTTCGACAAATCTCAGTCCTTCAGCTTTAAGTTGCAGAAGCTGGCCGCCTTTTGCGTAAATCTGTATTTCCTTGTTTTTTACTGAAAGAACCACGGCAGGTATAATATCTCCGCTATTGCTGACGTCATCAAGCGCCTCATCAAACGCTTTTTCCTGACCGGTGCCATATTCCATCAGATCGATATAGGCAACCGGCCCGCGATAGCCTCTGCGCCTGTCATATTCGAGAACATTGGCGCGTAATGATTGATATGCGACTGTCTGGTCGTGTTTTCTTATTGTGGTATAAACTCTGATGCCTTTGCTATAAGTTTCTTCCTGCAGGCGATCATAAATGGCCTGTCTTGCCATTTCAGCAACATAATCAGCAGGAACCGTAAATTCCCGGGCTTGTTTTATGACTGGAACAGGCTGTTTTTCTAATTGCCGATACTCCTGTTCGGAAATATGATTAAGTTTCAGTAATCTTCCCAGGACATAAATCTGCCTTGTCTTTGCGCGTTTGGGATTAACTACCGGATTGAAACTTGAAGGCGCCTTTGGAAGGCCGGCGAGCATTGCGGCTTCTGCCATACTGATTTCCTGCAGCGTTTTACCAAAGTAAGTTTGTGCAGCAGCGGCAAAACCATAGCTCCGTTGACCAAGATAGATCTGATTGACATAGAGTTCCAGTATCTTGTCTTTTGATAAGTTATGCTCAATTTTAAATGCGAGCAGCGCCTCACTGAATTTTCTCGTCAGGGTTTTTTCCCGCGTCAGAAAAAAATTTCTGGCTACCTGCATGGTTATGGTGCTTGCGCCCTGGCGCACGCCGCCGGCTACAAAATTAGAATAAGCAGCACGTAATACGCCTAAATAATCAACGCCGCTGTGTTCATAAAAGCGATCGTCTTCAGCAGCCAATATGGCCTGTTTAAGATGCTCGGGTACTTCTTCAATAGTAACCAGATTACGCCGTTCAGCACCAAACTCGCCAATTAGTAGCCCTTCATCGCTATAGATGCGTAAAGGTATTTTGGGACGGTAGTCAGTCAGCGCCTGTAGTGATGGTAATGAAGAATAGGTCACTAATGCGGCAAAAACAAGCATTAATACGCCGATTACGCTTGTGCCAACTGCAGTAATAAAAAAATAGTAAAGCCAGCGAGTGATCATGAAAATCGATTAAAAAGTTAATGAAATTTTAATTTTGAAAGTTTTTTAGGGGGTATATATCCCTTTTTTCCGTAGATCATATTTTTTTAGGTCTGTCAGAATTGTTGTCAGATTTATTAGTTGCAGGCAGAAGTGGTTAGGTGCGTGAGTATGCTTTATACATTTAAATTGTTTTGTTATTAACATTTTTTGTGAGTATCACCTCAAATAAAACAATGTTCAAGGGAAAATTTGATATCAATCTTGACTTCATGAAAATCAAATCGTCATCGCTGATAGGTGTTGATATCAGTTCCTCTTCAGTGAAAATGGTTGAGTTATCCAGGGTTGGTAAAGGAAAAGGAAGTCTTCGCGTCGAGCGCTATGTTATTGAGCCACTGATAACCAATACGGTACAGGATGGCAACATTATTGATCTGGAATCGGTCGGTGAAAGCATACACCAAGGATGGAAGCGATTAGGTTCCAAATGTAAAAATATCGCATTGGCGCTGCCTTCGTCAGATGTTATTACCAAGAAAATAATCGTGCCGGCAGGACAGCGCGAGGAGGATTTGGAGTTTCAGGTGGAGAATGAGGCCAGCCAATATATTCCTTTTGCGCTTGATGAAGTCAATCTAGATTTTCAGATTCTGAAGCCATTATCCAAAAACCCCCATGAAGTAGAAGTATTAATAGCGGCGTCACGTAAAGATAAGGTGGAGGATCGTGTGGCCGCTGCTTTGGTGGCAGGATTAAAAACCATCATCATGGATGTCGAACCTTATGCCGCGCAAGCAGCGTACGAATTGATCAGTGATCAATTGCCCGATGGCGGTGACAATCAGATTGTGGCGCTTGTCGACATCGGTGCAACCGTTATGAAAACTAATGTACTGCATAATGGTGAATCGGTTTATATGCGCGATCAACCTTTTGGGGGGGATCAGTTGACACAGGAAATACATAATCAATTTAATCTGTCCTTGGAAGATTCTGAAAGGGCAAAGCGCAATGGCAGTTTGCCGGAAAATTATAAAACGGATGTATTAAGTCCATTTTGTGAAACGCTGGCGATTGAAGTCATGCGTGCTATACAGTTTTTTTACACGTCCACTCAATATACTGAAATCAACTACATTCTTATTGCAGGCGGATGTGCTTCAATTCCCGGGTTAGACGACATTATTTCAGCACGTACTCAAGTGAGTACGCTTGTAGTTAATCCGTTTTCGAATATGGATTTATCAAGCCGTATTATTCCACGGCAAATCAATTCGGATGCGCCCTCTCTTTTAATTGCCTGTGGCTTGGCTATGCGAAGCTTTGATCCATCATGATTCGAATTAATCTACTTCCACATCGCGAGTTAAAACGTAAGGCTCGACAACAGCAGGTTGCGATTTCGGCGGGTTTTGTTTTTGCGGTGAGTTTGCTCATTATCTGGGCGGGATACGATGTTATCAACAGAAAGATAGAAACTCAAAATGATCGTAATCAGTTCCTGAATAATCATATTGCTGTTCTAGATCAGCAGATTGCAGAAATCAGAGATATCAAAAATCAAACCCAGGAATTATTATCGCGCAAAGATATCGTTGAAACATTACAGGAGAATCGTACCGAGGTAGTCCATTTACTCGATCAGCTTGTCAGGCAACTGCCTGATGGTGTTTATCTTAAAAGCATTAAGCAAAATGGTCAGAATGTTAATTTAAATGGCTATGCGCAATCCAATGCATGGGTGTCAACGCTGATGAAAAACCTGGAATCATCCCGGTGGCTTGAGAAACCTGTTCTCATCGAGATTAAAGCAGTGAATGTTAATAATATCCGTCAGAATGAATTTAATTTGAATGTCAGGCTGAAATCATCCACACGAAACAGTGATGTTGAAGAATTCCATGTACTTTAAGAGTTGTTTGCTATGAATTTGATAGAGGAACTACGGTATTTAGACCCCAATGATCCGGGAAAATGGCCAAGACAAGTTGTGTTGCTGGCATTGCTGGTGCTATTCATTGTGATGATAGCAGGTGGCTATTATTTTGTCTGGAAAGACCAATTGACTCATCTCGAGAATGTACAAACCGAAGAACAGACTTTAAAGGATACCTATCTGGTTAAAAAAAGGAGCGCAGTGAATCTACCGATTCTGAAACAGCAGTTGCATGACATCGAGCAGTCATTAAGTGAATTGTTGAAACAGTTGCCAAATAAATCAGAGATGGAAGCTTTGCTGATCGATATCAATCAGGCAGGTCTGGGTCGTGGTTTGCAGTTCGAACTTTTCAAACCAGCTGAAAATGAAACAATTCATGAGTTCTATGCGGAGCTGCCTGTAACGGTCAGGGTAACGGGCAGGTATCATGATATTGGTGCATTTGCCAGTGATATCGCCCAATTGTCGCGTATTGTGACATTAAACGATATCAGTTTTGTACCTGGAAATGATGATTTTCTGGTGTTTGATGCTGTGGCAAAAACGTTTCGCTATCTGGATGAGGCTGAGACAACTAGTCAGGGGGGGCAAGTGCGATGAAAAAAGCAAATCGCCAGATTGTGGTGTTGCTGGTTTCAACATTATTGATCGCTTGTGAACGCGGCAGCAATTACAGTGATCTGGAGGCATTCGTCAGTTCGGCCGGTGAGGGGTTGACCGGTCAAGTTGACCCTCTTCCCGCAGTGAAGCCATACGAATCATTTGTTTATACTGCGTTTGATATTCCGAGTCCATTTGCGCCCAGAAAGAATGAACAGGTACATCATGTCAGCAGCGATTTACAGCCTGACTTGAATCGCCGCAAGGAGTTTTTAGAAAGCTATCCGCTGGAAAGTCTCCAGATGGTTGGTTCGTTAGAACGGAACGAGACATTTTATGGCGTGATTAAATCACCGGAAGGCACTTTGTATCGGGTCGCTGTAGGTAATTATTTAGGGCAGGATTTCGGTCAGATTCGTCAAATTTCAGAATCCGAAATCAGGCTACGGGAAATAATTCAAGACGGCGTCAATGAGTGGGCTGAACGAGTCAGTACACTTATGTTAAAAAATTAGGAGTCATGCAATGAAATTACTGCTGTTCAAAAATTTTTTCATAGGATCATGGTGTGTTGTATTGGTGTTTATAATGGCGAACACAGTCTATGCAGAGTTTGATTCCGAAACTGGAGGGCGATCCAATAATCTTAAAGCAATTGATATATCAGCCATGCAAAATGGCCAGGTTGTTGCCAAATTAACCTTGGAAGAAATGCTGGAAGTCGCGCCGGTTGGTGTTGCTCTGAGTAATCCAAACAGAATCTATTTCGATTTTTATAATGTCTCCAATGAACTGGGTAAGAATTACCAGATAATTGATGAAGGCGACCTGCACAGCATCAATATTGTACAAGTCGGTGACCGGACGCGAGTAGTATTGAATCTTTCCAGATTGATGCACCATGATACTCAGATTCAGGATAAGTCGTTATTGATTACACTGAATACGGTTTCTGACCGACATCAGAGAGAGAGTTCAGTGGCTCAATTCACTCGGAATGTATCAGAGAAAGAACTCAATAGTGTTCTGGATGTGGATTTCAGGCGTGGCGAGACGGGAGAAGGCCGGATTATCGTCGATTTGATGCATGCAGGAACAGGGATTGATGTTCGAAAACTGGGTGAAAATCTGGTAGTTGAGTTTGTTGATACTTATTTGCCGCGTGGCCTGGAAAGAAGGTTGGATGTTATCGATTTTGGAACACCTGTAAAATTGATTGACACGATCGTGCAGGGAGATAATGTACGGATGATGATTGAATCCGTTGGGCGGTGGGAGCATTCTGCGCGTCAAGTGGAGAATCAGTTTGTACTGGAAGTTCGGTCAATGACTGAGGACGAGGATGAAATTGCGAAACGCAGGCGCGAGAGCGGTGGTTATGTGGGCGAACGGTTATCACTCAATTTTCAGAATGTAGATATTCGTGCTGTGCTGCAGGTTATTGCAGATTTTACTAATTTAAATATTATTGCCAGTGATTCAGTTGCTGGTAATCTGACATTGCGCTTACGCGATGTGCCTTGGGATCAGGCACTTGATATTGTGTTGCAATCAAATGGCTTGGCTAAACGACAAACCGGAAATGTTATTTTTGTTGCGCCAAGTAAGGAGCTGGCGGATCGAGAGTTGTTGGACCTGGAAGCCAGACTGCAGATTTCGGAACTGGAACCATTAACGACTGAAACGTTCCAACTCAACCATCGTCGGGTAAATTCAATATCATTTGAAGGTATGTTGAGTAATCGCGGTACGATCAATTTTGATGATATCAGCAACACGATGACAGTTACCGATATTCCGATCAAAATTGCTGAAATCAGAAAACGCATCAAACGACTCGATGTGTTTGAAAGGCAGGTCATGATCGAGGCGCGGATCGTAGAAGCGACAGAGACGTTCAGTCGTAATCTCGGCGCGCGTTTTGGTGTCAAGAATGTGTCTAACCTAGGCAGTCAACGGCTGGGCGTCTCGGGTAATGTCATTGATTCGGGTAATTTAGTCGGTGGTCAGTCGGTATCCGGTGGTGATAATCTGAATGTAAACCTGCCTGCCGCTGCCGCTGCGGCAGTTGGCGGGCCAGCCACGTTGGGTTTAAGTCTGCTGAAGATCAATGATGGTCGCTTGATTAATCTTGAGCTGTCAGCTCTGGAAACGGATACCAAAGGCAGGGTAATTGCAAGTCCGCGCGTGGTGACCGCGCATGGCGTGGAAGCGATTATTGAGCAGGGTGATCGCGTGCCTTTTCAGCAGGCGACAAGCAGTGGCGCGACCAGCGTTCGATTTGTCGACGCTACGTTGAGTCTGAAAGTAAGACCTTTGATTACCTACGATAATCAGATCGATATGGAACTCAGCGTCAATCAGGATAAGATTGGACAAAGTGTGAATGCCTTCCTGCCACCAGCAATCAATACCAAACAGGTGACCACCAAAGTGTTGGTGGAAAATGGGGGAACCGTTGTGATTGGCGGTATTTTTGAGCGTAACGAGGCCAACGTGGTGAATAAAGTACCATTACTCGGCGATATACCTTATCTCGGTCATGTGTTCAGAAATACTGCAAAACGTGACGATAAGCGCGAGTTACTGGTTTTTGTAACACCGCGCATTCTGAACGAAAATCTGAATCTACAGTAACGAGCGCGATAAATGTTTAAATTCCAGCCTGAAATCCATTCTGTCGCCACGCTTCGTAAGTAATAATGGCGACAGTATTGGATACATTCAGGCTGCGGCTGACCGGAACCATAGGTACACGGACATGCCATTTTGTTTCAATGCTGCCCAGGATCTCCTGTGGTAACCCTCTGGTCTCTGACCCGAATACAAAAGCATCCCCTCGCTGATAATCAATGCTGTCATAGTGTGTGTCCCCTTTTGTGGTGATTGCGAATAAACGGCATCCTGCGAGTTCAAGTATACAGCTGGACCAATTTTCATGGATTTTGATCGCCGCTAATGCGTGATAATCGAGTCCAGATCTTAACAACTGCTTGTCATTCAGAATAAATCCCAATGGTTTTACCAGATGCAATTGTGTGCCTGTATTTGCGCTCAACCGGATGATGTTGCCTGTGTTTTGAGGAATTTCGGGCTGGTAAAGAATGATATGAAACATGGTGACTGTGTTTGTTGATTGAAAGGGTGTTAAAAACTCGCATCTGATATAGCTTGAAGCCGGTCGATTTGAACACGGGCGATTACCCAGTTGGAAATTTTTGCAGCACCTTTATGACGCAATTGTTTCGCCAATGCATTCACCGTAGCGCCGGTTGTCATTACGTCGTCAATAATGGCCACATGCCTGCCCGTTAGATCTAACTTACAACTAAACGCATTGTGCATGTTTTTATGACGTAATTTCCAGGGTAGTTCGGTTTGTGGCGGCGTATTGCGGATACGCCTGCAGCCAGTGGGATTAATTTCAATGTTCAATGCGTGGGCGACATAACGCGCAATTTCGATTGCCTGATTGAAACCCCTTTCCTGTAATCTTCTGGAGTGCAGCGGCATGGGCAGGATCAAATCGGGCTTGTGGGCGGATTCCAAGCGCTGCAGTTTATCAATCAGCAGTCGCGCCAGAATAGGTGCGATGGCCAGTTGCGCCCGATATTTTAACGCGTGTATCAGTGCATCAATCGGGAATGTATAAGTTAACGCGGCAATTGTGGTGTCGTAGGCAGGTGGTGCGGAAAGACACGAACCGCATGTCTGTGATGGATGAAGTTGAGTCTGATCGGAAGCAAATGCGCTTAAACAAACCGAGCAATGGTGAACAGGGATTCCTGGCAAATGCTGCAGGCAGGCATCGCAAAAATCCTGCTCGCATATTGCATCGCATAAGATGCAGTTATTATAGAAAAAAACTTTCAATGACTGAAGAGTCCATACAAAAATTTTCCCCGGTTAAAATTGACAATAGCACTTGAATCCGTAATCATCACTGATATTTCACATGTTGAAAACCGAGCAAGTCAAATCAATTTATAGGAAGTTATATGCGTTGCGATTCATTCACCGCTGATCAAAACGATCATCTGGAAAATGCCGATAGTATAGCCCATTCGGCAGATAAACCCATCAGATGGCATGTCAATGAAATTCAAGCCCTGCTTGACATGCCGTTTAATGATCTGATTTTTCAGGCACAGCAGGTACACCGTAAGTTTCATGCTGCTAACGTTGTTCAGTTGTCCACGCTGATATCGGTCAAAACCGGTGGTTGTCCGGAAGATTGTGGTTATTGCCCGCAGGCAGCGCGTTATCATACCAATGTTGAGAGCCAGGACATGTTGTCGGTTGATGATGTGGTTGCTGCTGCAGTAGCTGCAAAAGCGCAGGGCGCTACCCGGTTTTGCATGGGCGCGGCATGGCGTGGTCCCAAACAGCGGGATATTGAGAAAATGACCGCAATGATCTGCGCCGTTAAAGAGCTGGGCATGGAAACCTGCGCGACTTTGGGCATGCTTAAACCTGGACAGGCAAAGCAGCTGGGTGACGCTGGACTGGATTACTACAATCATAATCTGGACACCTCGCCTGACTACTACAGTGAAGTTATCACAACTCGGCAGTATCAGGATAGATTGAGTACCCTGCAGGAAGTGCGTAATGCTGGAATCAATGTCTGCTGCGGTGGTATCGTCGGCATGGGTGAAACACGCGAGGCACGCGCCGGACTGATTGCGCAACTGGCTAATCTGGATCCTTATCCCGAGTCGGTGCCGATTAACTATCTGGTGCAGGTTGAGGGAACGCCGCTCTACGGCACTGCTAGGCTTGATCCGTTTGAATTTATACGTACCATAGCCGCAGCGCGAATAACCATGCCGAAAGCAATGGTGCGTTTATCCGCGGGCAGGCGTGAAATGTCGGAAGCAATACAGGCACTATGTTTTCTGGCAGGCGCGAATTCAATTTTTTATGGTGATAAATTACTGACTACCGGTAATCCGGAAGCGCAGCAGGACCAGCTATTATTCGAAAAGCTGGGTATGCAGTCGCTGTAATATTGGTTTTAACTGTGATCCGGGTTGTGAGTCTGAGTTTTAGCGAAAATGCATGTTTCCTGATCTGAACGAACAGCTGCATGTTCGGGAGCAGCAAGGCTTAAAACGTCATCGTGTCGTTACGTCAAGCCCGCAATCGGCGCATGTCGTTATTGACGATCGTTCATATCTCTCGTTCTGCAGCAATGATTACCTGGGTCTTGCCAATCATCCCGAATTGATACAGGCAGTCTGCCAGGGCGCGCAGCAGTATGGTGTCGGAGCGGGTGCATCGCACCTTATTAATGGTCATAGTATCCTGCACCATACTTTGGAACAGGCACTGGCGAATTTTACCGGTTTTCCGGCGGCGCTTCTTTTCTCAACGGGTTATATGGCCAACATTGGTGTTATCACCGCGCTGGTTAAGAGAAATGACGCCATTTTTGCGGATAAACTGAATCATGCCTCATTGAATGAGGCCGCGCTGCTTTCAGGAGCGCGGCTGATTCGTTATCCACATTGCGACATGGCTGCACTTGAACGGCAGCTTGCCGCCTCAACGTGCAGGCGCAAACTGATAGTTACCGATGCAGTATTCAGCATGGACGGCGATATTGCGCCGGTCAGTTATTTGATCGAATTGTGCGAGCAATTCGATGCCATGCTGCTTGTTGACGACGCACATGGATTTGGCGTGCTGGGAGACAAAGGGCGTGGTATTTTGTTTCCGTCGGCAGGAGAGGCGCCGCATTCAAAGCGGGTTATTTCGCGAGTCATTTATATGGCGACGCTGGGCAAAGCCGCAGGCGTGTTTGGCGCATTTGTCGCGGCTGCGGATGAAGTTATCGACACGCTGATACAAACCGCAAAAAGTTATATTTATACGACAGCCAGTCCGCCATTATTGGCGCACGCATTGCTGAAAAGTCTGGAGCGAATCGAAAACGATGATTGGCGGCGCGATAGGCTGTATCGGCTTATTGATTTATTAAGAGTAAAGTTGCAACCTTTGAAATGGCGACTAATGCCTTCGAACACACCGATTCAGCCTTTAATCATTGGGACAGCGCGAGACGCGGTGCGCGTAAGCAATGCATTGAAAGAGAAAGGCATTCTGGTGTCTGCAATTCGACAGCCGACTGTACCGCAGGGTACCGCCCGGCTGCGTATCTCGTTATCCGCGGCGCATGAAGAAGCGGATATACTGTTTCTGGCCGATGAATTGCATGAAATAGCGGCTGTTAATGACGCGCATGACTAAGCAGGCGATACATTGTGAAACGCTGGGCAGCGGCCCGGACCTGGTTTTGCTGCATGGCTGGGCAATGCATGGCGGCGTGTGGCAGGGTGTCCGTGATCAGCTGGCGATGCGATATCGTGTGCATTTGTTTGATCTGCCTGGACATGGTCTCAGTCCGGTGCATGAACCTGGCGATTTCAATCATGTGATTGAAATAATCAACGAAAATCTGCCCGATGATTGCATCGTCTGCGGCTGGTCGCTCGGTGGTCAGATTGCCATGCAGCTTGCAATAAATGATCCCGAGCGGATAAAGAAGCTGGTGCTGGTGGCAACCACGCCTTGTTTTGTGCAACAACAGGATTGGCCATGGGGAATGGAGCATCGGTTTCTGCAATTGTTTCTGGAGAATCTGCATCTGAACTATAAAACGACCATCAACCGTTTCCTGACTTTGCAAATCAATGGGGAACGGCATTCGACCCATGCTCTGACGCAATTGCGCGCATATTTTTTTGAACGCGAGCGGCCTGATTACGCTGCACTGCAAAAAGGACTTACGATTTTGCAAACTAATGATTTGCGCAGCAAACTACAAGATATAAAACAGCCTGTACTGTTGCTGCATGGTGATCACGATGTGGTTACGCATCCGTCCGCCGCGCAATGGATGGCGTTGCGGTTGAAAAATGCCAGACTCGTCATGTTTGCACACTGCGGCCATGCGCCTTTTTTATCCGATCCAGAGCAATTCGTAACCTGTATCCATGCATTCTGAATTTATTCTGGACAAGCGTCAGGTACGCAATGCTTTTGAGAAAGCAGCAGCCAGCTATGATCAATCGGCGGTATTGCAGCGTGAAGTCAGTAACCGCATGTTTGAGCGCCTGGAATTGATCAAATATATGCCAGGTAGAATACTTGACGCCGGCAGCGGTACCGGTTACGGCAGCCGTAAACTGGCTAAACGCTATCCTGACAGTCAGTTGCTGGCTGCCGATATTGCGGTCGGAATGCTCCGGCAATCGCGGTCTCAGGAGGAACGGCGGAGCGGTGGTTCGCGGTTCTGGCCATTCCGGAAGAAAAGCGCAGTGCAGTATGCCTGTGTCGATATCGAGCAACTGCCTTTCAAGGATGAAAGCGTCGACATGGTCTGGTCCAATCTGACACTGCAATGGTGCAATGATCTGGATCGCACTTTCCGGGAAATTAACCGTGTGCTGTCAACGGACGGCCTGATCATGTTCAGCACGCTGGGGCCCGACACCTTAAAAGAACTCAGACACGCTTTTGCGCAGGTGGATCAGTATGCGCATGTTAACCGGTTCGTCGACATGCATGATATCGGCGATTTGCTTGTGCATAATCGTTTTGCCACGCCGGTCATGGATATGGAATATATCACGCTGACTTATGACGATGTGCGAAGCGTCATACATGATTTGAAAGCCATCGGTGCGCATACTGTTGCGCAGGGAAAGCGCCTGGGATTAACTGGAAAGGCAAAATGGCAGCAGGTTATCGCACAATACGAAACCTTGCGCGCCAAAGGTAAACTGCCCGCGACTTTTGAGGTTGTCTATGGTCATGCCTGGAAGTTGCCGCCAAAGCTGACGGTGGTGACACCGGAAATCCGCAGGCAAATCCTGATGGAATAGCTGTGCAATGTCCTCAGGTTTTTTTGTAACCGGCACAGATACCGGTATCGGCAAAACGTATGTCAGTTGCCTGCTGCTGAATGCGCTGGCTGCCCGGAATATGGTTGTAGTAGGCATGAAGCCGATTGCCGCCGGCAGTGAAAACGGCCAATGGCAGGATGTCGAATTGCTCCGCGCCGCGAGCAATGTTGATGTTTCGCTTAACGATCTGAATCCGTATGCACTGCAAGCACCGACTGCACCCCATATCGCCGCTGAACAGGAAGGTATGGCGATAGAAATAACACAAATTGAGCAGTGCTACGATCGTCTGGCGAGAAATGCCGATGTGGTTATCGTCGAAGGTGCCGGTGGTTTTCTGGTGCCGATTAATGTTCGGGAAACAACTGCTGATCTGGCAAAAGCGCTCGATCTGCCGGTAATACTGGTTATCGGTATGCGGCTGGGGTGCATCAATCACGCGTTGCTGACCGTGCAGGCAATCAAACATGCCGGATTATCTCTTGCTGGTTGGGTGGCCAATTGCGTTGATCCCGCCATGCTGGCGCAGGAAGAAAATATAGCCGCTCTGCGGCAAAGAATTGATGCTCCATTGCTGGGTCAGATACCATTTTCCGAAACCAACAGTTTAACGCAACAGGCGCGATATATTGACGTTGAAAAATTGATTCAGGTTATCGAGCAGGTGGGCTGAGCAGTCTTGGCGCTTTCGTAATGGACTGACAGATTACGAATAGCTTCGGCATTCGTCCAGGAAAAAACCTTTTCGACGGCCTGCTGCCAAGGCAACCAGCGATATGCGAGATGTTCTGTCGGCGCAATCGTCACAGGCCATGGTTCGGGCAGGCAAAGGCTGAAAACATGTTCCGTGTTGTGTGTTATGCCGGGAGCGTAACGCCACCGCCATTCTTCAAAAATTTCATACTGATTTTCCGTTTCCCAGTTCGAAAGCGATGACAACGGATAAACTGCCGGATTCAACCCGGTCTCTTCGCTGATTTCACGGATCGCGGTTTCCCGCAATGTTTCTCCCGCATTCTGGCTGCCGGTAACCGATTGCCAGTAACCAGGGTGATCAGCGCGTTCGAGCAGCAGGATCTGCAAATCCGGTGTGTGAATTATCACCAGAACGGATACCGGGATTTTATACATGGGTAGGCTTCGATTCAATCGAGTACCAACTTAGGCTTGTTCCGTTTTGCGCAGCCGGATACTTAATTCCTTGAGCTGTTTTTCTTCAACTGTGCTCGGAGCATGCGTCAGCAGGCATTGCGCGCGCTGTGTTTTGGGAAACGCGATGACGTCGCGGATTGATTCAGAACCGGTCATCAGCGTAACGATGCGATCAAGCCCAAAGGCAATGCCGCCGTGTGGGGGCGCGCCGTACTGCAGCGCTTCAAGCAGAAAGCCGAATTTTTCCTGTGCTTCTTCTGCGGAGATATTGAGCGCCTCGAATACTTTTGACTGCACATCCTGGCGGTGAATACGCACCGAACCGCCGCCAATTTCGGAGCCATTGAGCACCATATCGTAGGCTTTCGACAATGCCGCGCCGGGATTCGTGACCAGTAGATCCTCATGACCGTCCGCCGGAGAAGTGAACGGGTGGTGCAATGCCTGCCAGCGGTTTTCCTCATCGTCCCATTCGAACATCGGGAAGTCAACAACCCAGGCAGGCCGCCAGTCTGACGTGGCGTGACCATGCTGATGACCGATCTTGGTGCGCAACGCGCCAAGCGATTCATTGACAATCTTGACCTTGTCCGCACCAAAGAAAATCAGGTCACCGTCTTGTGCGCCGGTGCGTTCGAGTATGGTTTGTATGATGTCCTCCGGCAGGAATTTCAGTATTGGCGACTGTAATCCGGTCTGCCCGTCGGCAAGGTTATTGACTTTGATATATGCCAGTCCTTTGGCTCCGTAGATGCCGACAAACTGCGTGTAATCGTCGATTTCCTTGCGCGTCAGCTGGCCGCCGTTAGGGACGCGCATGGCGGCAACCCGGCCGTTCGGCTTTTCAGCGGCTTCACGGAATACCTTGAATGGTACGTCCTTCATAACGTCGGTCAGTTCCGTCAATTCCAGTGACACGCGTAAATCCGGTTTATCGCTGCCGTATTTGTGCATTGCTTCGGCATACGTCAGACGCGGGAACGGAGTTGGCAATGCAATATTGCCGACTGACTGGAATAGTTGACGAATCATTTCCTCCATCAGCGTCATGATTTCTCCTTCCGTCAGAAAAGAAGTTTCAATATCGATCTGAGTGAATTCCGGCTGCCGGTCGGCGCGCAGGTCTTCGTCACGGAAACAGCGTGCGATTTGATAATATCGGTCAAACCCCGACACCATCAGTAATTGCTTGAACAATTGTGGCGATTGCGGCAGTGCGAAGAAGTGGTTCGCATTGACGCGCGACGGCACCAGGTAATCACGTGCGCCCTCAGGCGTGGATTTGGTCAGTATCGGCGTTTCGATATCGAGAAAGCCCTGTTGATCGAGGAATACGCGTACCGCCATGGTCATCTTGTGCCGCAGGCGCAGATTGGACTGCATCACCGGACGGCGCAGATCGAGATAACGATGTTCCAGTCGGACAAACTCGCTGACGTGCTCGTCGTCCATAAGAAATGGAGGCGTCAGCGAGGTATTCAGAATTTCCATATTGACCACCAGCACTTCGATTTCTCCGCTGTGCAGTGCCGGATTGATTGTGCCATCCGGGCGCCGTCTGACTTTACCAGTGACCTTCAGTACATATTCATTGCGTATTTTTTCAGCAAGCTGAAATGTTTCGATGTTGTCGGGATCGCAGACTACCTGCACTAATCCTTCGCGGTCGCGCAGATCGATAAAAATCACTCCGCCATGGTCGCGGCGCCGGTGCACCCAGCCGAACAGGGTGACGACTTCATCGAGGTAGTGGGTATTGATGGCTCCGCAGTAGTTTGTACGCATAATATGTATTCAGGCCGGAAAGTAACAGGGATTGAAATAAAAAAATTAAGAATTGAGTTGCAAAGAATTTGCTTGATCAATCAGCTGCAGTGGGTGTAGTTACACTGGTTCTGGTTTCATTTGATTTTGCCGTCGGCGGTGTTGCATCAGTTTTTGAATTCGATTCAGACACTGCTTTGGAGTCTGTTTTGGATTCTGGCGATTGTGCCTGAGTATCGCTTTTTTCAGATTTGGCCGCTACCGGCGCAGGCTTGTTCTTGAAGTCCGTGACATACCAGCCACTGCCCTTCAACTGAAACCCGGCTGCTGAAATCAGCTTGTTGTATTCCGTGCCGCCGCACTTCGGACAGGTTCTGATCGGCGCATCGCTCATCTTCTGGATATGCTCTTTCCTGACGCCGCATGAATTGCAAAGATATTCATAAATGGGCATAAAAACCTCCAACAATTCAAAAAATAAATAAACCGGATATTATACCTTAACCTGAATATTGCACCAGTAGTAGACTGTCAAGCTATGTTAGTCCTAAGAAGTAATGGTCTCATCTCACACCCTAAATACAATTTACGTTTGTCTACGAGGTGTCAGCGGGTGAATCGTATCGGTGTTATTGAAGAGATCAAGCGTATAAATCGGAACTCAAAGATTCAGCCAGAGGTATGGTTGAAGAATGTTTATGCACCAGTTTCACGCCGATTAAGAAATATTTCGAAAAGTCATTTAATGAGACCTTTGCAAAAGTCTCTTAATGCCTTTGGATATCGGAGGCATGCCTGTCGAGAAATACTGTTTACAGGCTGTTTGATTCAGTATTTTTTTGTCGCGATATTTATATGATTTTGCAATGATTATCAATCATTTTCTTGTAGATATAGCTGCGCAGGGCTACGATTTGATCGGGTGTCGAATGGATAAACTCAATCCCGTACATTAAAACACCGATTTCATTTTTACTGATTTGAAATGACCGGATAACCGCGCGTAGCGATAACGCAACGGGATTGCCTTCTAATTCGGCATCAAACGCAATATCAATGGTATTTCCTTTTTCTCCCAAATCAGCGCGAATGGCGACCTCGGCGCCTGTAGCACTGAGATTGGTGATATTTCCATCATAAGATTGACCATTGAGTGTAATTTTTGTTTCGATATCGCTTTTGATACGTATTGATTTTCGTATAGTTTGTCCGGAAATATGTTTGGGAAATGATAGATGTATGTACTTGAATGGTAGTTTTGCGACGTGTTCGACAAAAACATTGAAGCTGAATATACATTGTCCATTGAAAAAACGAACCAGAAGCTGTTCACCTTCAAGAAATGGATTGCCCACGGTCCGGTTTGTCTCTGGCAGATAAATGATCAGTGTTTTTTCTGGGACGTAGCCGATTACATGCACGGTACAATAGTTACTATTGGGCGAGCTACAAAATGTTTTTCCATAAGCGTTCGCTTTAATTTGTAATTTGTCGCCAATTTTGAGTTTGATGTCATCAAATTCAAATGCAGTGGAATGGTTAACATCTGTTGTGGATTGTTCCAGTTGTGCGTTATGTTTCACTTTATAGTCAGCTTTTGGAAAAAATATGGATAATTATAAATATGTTCCTATTAATCGGCTGCTGTGAGTTTTTTTTTAGTTCGATTCGATTGCATCAAAAGGATGAGCGGCGGCAGATTTTTCTGAGTATGTTAATTGTAGTAAGATGAAAAATGCACGCTGAATTCTTTTGCCGAATGCTTTCGGAATCATTCTAGGAGGCTGTTCGAGAATAGGCCGATCTACTGCGGACGATTCCGGCTGGCTGGATTTTCCGATCCTTTTCGTTGAATAGAGCGACTAGTCGCCTCAAATGATCGAGAAATTCCGCTCAACCAGCCTGCCCTCGCTACGATTGCTATTCTCGAACAGCCTCCTGGTGTTATTGTCAGTGGTGTTTTTTTATGCGGAGAAGGCGCGCGCAAGAATAAATCTGGTCTTACACGCACTCAAGTCCATTGAAGTAGAGCGGGGTACGGTCTACGAATTTATTGGTTTTTTTTCTGAATGAATTCGATTTTGTATCCATCAGGATCTTCCACAAAAGCAATGACAGTCGCGCCATGTTTCATGGGGCCTGCTTCGCGCGTTACTTTTCCACCACGTTTTCGGACTTCTTCGCAGGCGGCATAGGCATCATCAACCTCAATGGCGATGTGCCCGAAGCCTTCGCCGAGATTATACTGGCTGGTATCCCAGTTGTGGGTGAGTTCCAATACCGTGCCATTGGCTTCATCCTGATAGCCGACAAATGCCAGTGTAAAACGTCCATCAGGGTAGTCTTTCTGGCGGAGAAGCTTCATGCCCAGTATCTGGGTATAAAACGCAAGTGATTTTTCGAGATGACCGACGCGCAGCATGGTGTGCAGAATGCGCATTATATTTTTACCATTTCAAAATCTTCTTTGCGCGCTCCGCATTCCGGGCAGGTCCAGTTGATGGGAACATCTTCCCAGCGCGTTCCTGGTGGAATACCTTCCTCGGGAGATCCTTTTTCTTCATCGTAAACGTAGCCGCAGATTAAACACATGTACCGATTAAATTTTTGATTATCTTCCGTAGGCATAATAGATCGTTATTTCCATTTGAGTTAAAATGCTATTTTACGGTATTAATGTATGTTACAGCCACCCCCAAATGTACTTTCATTTGCAGCCAACGACCCCAGCGGTGGAGCGGGTATTCAGGCTGATCTGCTCGCCATAGCCAGTATGGGTTGTCATCCTTTGCCTGTCATTACCGCAATTACTGTTCAGGATACGACGGGTGTCGAGGAAGTATTTCCGCTGGATGCGGAATGGATTGAGAATCAGGCCAGAACAATATTAGAGGATATGCCCGTACATGCATTCAAGCTTGGTTTGCTGGGTAGCGTTGAAATCATCGCAGCGGTTGCCGAGATTGTATCGGATTATCCGGAGATACCGTTGATCATGGATCCTGTACTCACGTCAGGACGAGGCGACGAGCTGGCCAGTGAGGATATGATTGACGCGATGTGCGGACTGTTGTTGCCGCAGGTAACATTACTAACACCCAATAGTCTGGAAGCACGACGTCTTGCTGCATTTGATGATGAAAATAATGATCCGGATACTTTGCTGCTGGATGAATGTGCACACAGACTGCTGGATATGGGGTGTGAGTATGTGCTGATCACCGGTACGCATGAAAACACGGCGGATGTTGCGAATGCATTATTCAGTGTCGATGGCAGGGTGCGCAGCGACGAATGGAAACGATTACCAGGCAGCTATCATGGTTCAGGGTGCACGCTGGCTTCTGCCATTGCGGCGTCCATGGCGAACAGATTGACAGTGAGTGAAAGTGTTTATGCAGGCCAGAAATACACCTGGCAGACGCTGAATGCAAGCTTTCGTCCCGGTATGGGGCAGCACATCCCTAATCGGCTTTTTTGGGCCGACTTTACCAACAGCATCATCAGCAAGAAAAAGCCATGAGCCGTAATAGTCGAACCCATCATGACTACCTTATCGACGGTTTGTATGGAATAACGCCGGATATGACGGATACAGCGGCCTTGATAAGCCGGACGGAACAGGCGCTCGCTGGCGGTGCACGATTGATACAATATCGCAGCAAAACCGCAGATGCTGTTTTGCGCTGCCGTCAAGCGGACTTGTTGACGCAGCTGTGTCGGAGATATGACGTGCCGTTGATCGTAAACGATGATCTGGATCTGACGCTGGAAATTGGCGCTGATGGCATTCATGTAGGAGAACATGATATTGGTATTGCGGCGGCCAGAAAGCAGCTCGGTGCGGGGAAAATCGTAGGCGCATCCTGTTACAATAAGCCGGAGCTGGCGTATGAAGCCTGGAGACAGGGTGCTGATTATGTTGCCTTCGGTGCATTCTATCCAACGCTAACAAAACAGCATACCGCTGTTGCAACAATCGGCATATTGAAACAGGTAAAAAAAAGCGCTGCCGTACCTGTAGTGTGTATAGGCGGTATCAATACAGCGAATGCATTGCCTTTGATTGAAGCCGGCGCGAGTGCGATTGCGGTAAGCCGGGCTTTATATCAGGCCAAAAACATACATGAGACGGCGGAAAAGTTTTCCCGGTTTTTTTATCCAGTTTGAGATGAAGACCCTGTTTTGAATTGATTGATTATATTTGAGAGTAATTTGATGACTTCACGTAACCAACAGCTTTTTGAACAATCCCAGAAATATATTCCCGGTGGCGTGAATTCGCCCGTGCGCGCCTTTAAATCAGTCGGCGGTACACCCGTTTTTTTTCAGCGCGGGCAAGGCGCGTATTTCTGGGATGTTGATGGCAAGACTTATATTGATTATGTAGGCTCATGGGGGCCGCTGATATTGGGCCATGCGCATCCTCAAGTGGTAAAGACGGTACAGAAAACAGTGGAACAGGGACTGACGTTTGGTGCGCCGACCGAAGCCGAACTGGAGATTGCCGAATTGATCTGCAATCTGGTTCCCTCGATCGAACAGGTACGACTGGTAAGCTCCGGTACCGAGGCGGGGATGAGTGCCATACGCCTTGCCCGCGGTTACACCGGACGCAACAAGATCATCAAATTTGAAGGTTGTTATCACGGTCATGATGACTGTTTGCTGGTTAAGGCCGGTTCAGGTGCGCTGACATTTGGCAATCCAAGCTCTGCGGGTGTGCCGGAGGAAACCGCGGGGCATACCATTGTGCTTGATTATAATGATTTGCCCGGATTGGAAGCGAGTTTTAAAAAATTCGGCGAAGAGATTGCCGCCGTCATTGTAGAGCCGGTGGCGGGGAATATGAATTTGATCGCACCAAAAGCGGATTTTCTATCGTCATTACGTGCGCTATGTACACAGCATGGCAGTGTATTGATTTTTGACGAAGTGATGACAGGCTTCCGTGTTGGCCTTGAGTGCGCACAAGGGCTTTATCAAATTAAACCTGATCTTACAGCGCTCGGCAAAGTAATTGGCGGTGGCATGCCGATGGCTGCATTTGGTGGCAGACGCGAGATCATGCAGTGTCTTGCGCCTGTTGGTGCAGTCTATCAGGCCGGAACCCTGTCAGGTAATCCCGTTGCAGTAGCCGCCGGGTTGACGACATTGAAGCTGATACAGGAGAAGGGATTTTATGACAATCTCGCAACCAGAACCCGGCAATTGACGGAAGGTTTAACCGCCAGCGCTCGTAAGCACGGCATTGATTTTTGTGCACAGTCGATAGGCGGTATGTTTGGTCTTTATTTCAGCAAAGACATTCCGGGCAGCTTCGCCGAAGTCATGTCATGCGATAAAATCGCCTTTAACCGATTCTTCCATACAATGCTTGACAAAGGCGTCTATTTTGCGCCGTCAGCGTTTGAGGCCGGGTTTGTATCCGCCGCGCATGGCGATAACGAAATCAGCGAAACTTTGTCAGCGGCGGACAGTATTTTTGCTGACTGGTAGAGCAGGTTTGAGGTATTGCGGTAAAAGAATATGAATAGAGTGGTCTATTAAAACTTAAAACATCTTTTACCGCATTTCAGTTTTTACCGCATACCTTGAATATAGGCCGATACAGCGCGCTTCTCAGAACCGCTCATGCGTATCAGCACTTGCTGCATGACTTTGTTGTCATTGGTGCGCTCTCCTGTGTTGAACAGGTCAAGTTGCGCCAGCGTGTAATCAGCGTGCTGCCCAGCCAGCGCAGGATAGCGCGGCGGAATGCCGGTGCCGGTCGGGCCATGGCAGCTTGCGCAGGCGGGCACGCCATTTTCAATATTGCCACCATGGTAGAGTATCTTGCCCAATGCGACGAGATCGTTATTATCGGATGCTTTTCCAGGCGTCGACTTTTGTGATGCGTAAAAAGCCGCCAGATTTTCCATATCTTTTTTGGAGAGTTCTGCAACCATAGGCGTCATGGCGGCATTGTTGCGAACAGCGGTTCCATTTTCGTCAGCTTTGAATTCCATCAATTGCTTTAACAGATATTCGGGATGCTGTCCGGCTAAACTCGGGAAGTTTGGAATGATGCTGTTTCCATCCGGTCCATGACATCCTGCGCAGACCCCCGCTGCAATCTCCTGACCTTTTGCCGCGTCGCCTGTTGCTAAAGCCGAAGTTGATAGTCCCATGGCAAAAACTGTTACCATTGCTAGACTTGTTTTGATCATTTTCATAATATTTTGTATTCCGTATTTTTTTAAGCCATCAAAATTCTGATACTTTCTACTTTCAAGGTATTTGAATTTAACGCGGCATTTTATCAAGGCACACGATTGTTCACAACAAGATTTGTGAAAATGCATATATAAATTTAATAACTTAATGAAGAAAATATTTTCTTTGTTCCTGGTTGCCAATATTCTGTCTGCGGGTGTGATAAATTTTCAATCGCATCAGCAAAAGCCTGTTTCACTTGCGGTGAATCCTGAAAAAATTGTCCTGTTGCAAGTTTCGATGGATTGCATTGTATGGGGAGATTTTACAGGAGAAGACTTGCCGCGTGCTGATGCTGCATTAGGTCAGCTGAAATTGCCACGATCATATAAGCAGGTGTTTTCAAAAACAATCACCAGGTATCGGGTATATACTGCGCCTTTTGGAAACCGGCAGGTTGCTGAAAGGGAAATCAATAAACTAAGAAATTTAGGTTTCATCAGCCATCGCGTATCAGAAACCGGAGAGCGGTTAAACGCGATTTTCTTCGGTGAATTCGAAAATCGGGCAACTGCTGAAAAATTATTGGAGCAACTGAAAGAAAAAAGTGAAGTCAATGCAATGATTCTTCAGCATAAAATAGAGCTGATAAAGTATTTGATTTTTGATATTGAGCCACAGATAGCAGCAGCGCTAAGCCATCTGACCGATCAATTTCCCGACAGCAATATGGAACAGTCGACCTGTGAGCGCTTATAATGAAAATATGTTTAGAAAATATACATCGTGTGTCAAAAAATGAATTTCGGCCTGCGATGGCGATAGATGCACTTACAAGATGGATAAGAACCCCATAAATATATGAAGAAGGTAACTATTAAATCTGCTCAGGAAATTGAGAAAATGCGTGTGGCAGGCAGGCTTGCATCCGAAGTACTCGATTTCATTACACCTTTCGTAAAACCGGGAATAACAACGGAAGAGCTCGACACCCTGTGTCACAACTATATGGTCGATGTTCAGAAGACTATTCCTGCGCCGCTGAATTATGCGCCTTCAGGCCACAAGCCCTATCCAAAATCAATTTGCACCTCAGTCAATAATCAGATCTGTCATGGCATACCGAGTGCGAAGCAGTTGAAAAACGGCGATATTTTAAATATTGACATTACCGTCATCAGCGACGGCTATCATGGCGATACCAGCCGCATGTTTTATATCGGCGAACCCTCTATTCAAGCCCGACGTTTATGCGAAGTGACTTACGAAGCCATATGGCGCGGTATTGAAGTTGTCAAGCCTGGAAATCATCTTGGCGATATCGGCCATGTCATACAGAAACTCGCTGAAAGCGTCGGTTATAGCGTAGTCAGAGAATTTTGCGGTCATGGCATTGGAAAAAAATTTCATGAAGATCCACAGGTTTTACACTACGGTAAGCCGGGCACGGGACTGGAGCTTAAGCCGGGCATGACATTTACGATTGAGCCAATGATCAATGCAGGTAAAGCAGCCATACGGCACCTTCCCGATGGCTGGACCGTGACGACGAAAGACAACAGTCTGTCTGCACAGTGGGAGCATACCGTGCTGGTCACTGACGATGGCTATGAAGTGCTGACGGTTTCCAGCGGTGCTCCGCCTAAACCGGCATATCGTTTTTAAATTCAATCAATACTATGGTTATGATACGCAGTCACAGTCGCAGTCCTTCTCAAATCAGACCTGCTCACATTGTGAGACACTACACCAAACATGCTGACGGTTCTGTGCTCATTGCATACGGCGATACTCAAGTCATTTGTACGGCAAATATCAGTGAAAATGTGCCTTCATTTCTCAGGGGAAAAAATCAGGGATGGCTTACCGCGGAGTACGGCATGCTGCCTGGTTCGACCAATGAACGCATGCAGCGTGAGGCCGTGCGTGGGAAGCAGTCCGGCAGGACTATGGAAATTCAGCGTTTGATTGGCCGTTCATTACGCGCAATTGTTGATTTGTCCAGACTCGGTGAGCGAACGATACAGATTGATTGCGATGTCATTCAGGCTGATGGCGGCACACGAACAGCAAGCATTACCGGTGCATTTGTCGCCCTGCATGATGCTGTGGGTAAGCTGCTCAATCGACAGGCTATCGAAACGACACCGATACTCAATCATGTTGCCGCTGTGTCGGTGGGTGTTTATCAAGGGGTTCCCGTACTTGATCTTGATTATCTGGAAGATTCTTCCTGTGACACTGACATGAATGTGATTATGACGGGAGCCAACAACCTCGTAGAGATACAAGGTACGGCGGAAGGCCATGCATTCAGCCGTCAGGAGTTAGACCAGATGCTGGATCTGGCTGAAAAAGGCATACAGGAATTAATTACAATCCAGAAAACAACACTGGGAATTGCCTGACAGCATGCTAGATCTGAAAAAGCTGGTGATTGCCAGTGGAAATAAAGGCAAATTGCGGGAAATCGGAACGCTGCTCGCACCATTAAAGATTGAAGTCATACCGCAATCCGCATTCAATATAACCGAGATTGATGAGCCACATCCGACGTTTGTTGAAAATGCATTGACCAAGGCGCGCCATGCGAGTCGTCAAACCGGCCTGCCTGCACTGGCCGACGATTCAGGTATTTGTGTCAATGTTTTGAAAGGCGCGCCAGGGGTTTTTTCAGCACGCTACGCAGGCGAACCGAAATCCGATCAGCGCAATAATATGAAATTGGTGGAAACGCTGGAAATATCCGCGGATCGCAGTGCATATTATTATTGCGTTGTTGTTCTGTTGCGTCATGCTGAAGACCCGCAACCCGTTATTGCCGACGGCTTATGGCATGGCGAAATTATTCTCGAGCCGCGCGGTGACGGCGGATTCGGTTATGATCCCCATTTTCTGCTGCCCGAATTCGACAGAACGGCCGCGCAGCTTGATATGAATACAAAAAATGCGATCAGTCATCGTGGTAAGGCCCTGTCAAAATTGATTGAAATCCTGCGTTCCTGAAATAATATTCCAGTCATCTTTATTTTTTACAAACAGCGCGTTGCATAGATAATGTTTTTCATGGTCGGGATTTGAGATGTATCTGTTCGTATGCGCTGCTATCGAAGAAGATTATATATTAGTGAACAACAATCCTGATTCACAGCCATTTTCAAGGCTTTTCGATGTCAGTGATACTTGACCTGAGACGAGAACGTCGGAACGATTTAATCCGTAAATCGCAGCATACCCCCTGCCGGATTTCAGATGGTTGAATATGTTTTATTAAGCATTTACGGACTATGCATCGCAGCGCTGTTTATTTATGGCGTCAATTGCTACTATATGGTGTGGCGTTTTTGGAAAACCCATCGGCGGGTGGCGGCGCGGTTGCGTCAGCAAATTGAGGCGGTACAAACTATTTCTCCGGATAATGCGCAATTGCCGTATGTAACGACGCAGATTCCACTCTATAACGAAGCGAATGTTGCCGAACGCGTCATTCGCGCCGTTGCTGATATCGATTATCCGTCAGCACAGCATGAAATCCAGATTCTGGATGATTCCACCGATGAGACTCGCTCAATTGTTGATGCTGTTGCCGCGGCGCTGCGATTGTCAGGCAAGGATGTTCAGGTTTTTCGCCGGGACAGTCGCCAGGGGTTTAAGGCTGGCGCGTTGGCTGCGGGGCTGGCGGTTTGCAAAGGGGAACTTGTCGCGATATTTGACAGCGATTTTGTTCCCGATAAAAATTTTCTGCAGCAAATGATCCCGGTGCTGCTTGCGGATAAGAAACTGGCTTTTGTGCAGGCGCGCTGGGGGCATTTGAATGCCGGACATTCGATTCTGACGCAGGCGCAAAGCATCGGTATCGACGGTCATTTTATGATCGAGCAAAGTGCGCGGGCTTATAATGGCTTTTTTATGAATTTCAATGGCACGGCAGGTGTCTGGCGGAAATCGGCAATTAAAGATGCCGGCGGGTGGCAGGCTGATACGCTGACTGAAGATATGGATTTGTCGTATCGCTGTCAGCTGGCAGGGTGGCGCGCGACTTTTCTGCCCGATGTCGTGGTACCTGCAGAGTTACCGCAAACCTATACCGCATTCAAAAGCCAGCAATTTCGTTGGGCGAAAGGGTCGATTCAAACAGCGTTGAAGCTGTTTCCGTGCGTGCTGAAGTCAGACGTGAATACAACGGCGAAGATACAGGCCTTTTTGCATCTGACGCATTACTGCATCCATCCCATTATGGTCGTGTTATCGTTACTGACGCTGCCGGTTTTGCTGATAATGTCGGTCAGCCTGCCATGGCAAATCATGACGCTATTGATGGCTTGTATTATCGTAGCCATTTGCGGGCCGAACTCACTGTATATAACGAGTCAGATAGTTACCCATAACAGTCTCAAAAAACTGTTTTATCTGCCGGTGCTGATGTGTGTCGGTGTCGGCATAGCGCTTTCCAACACACGCGCGGTCATTGAAGCGCTGCTGAATATAAAAAGCGGTTTTGTTCGAACACCCAAACTTGGCGATACAAAGAGCAAGCGTTATCGTATTTATCGGGTAAGAGCACCGATTTTTCCGGTTTTTGAGATTCTTTTGGGATTCTATTGCATGATCAGCCTGCTGTTTTATCTGGAGGCGAAGCACTATATGATCGGGCCTTTTTTGCTGATATATGCATGCGGTTTTTTACTGGTTGGCATTCGCTCTTTCATCGAAGGATTGGCGCAAGGTTGACAGTAGTTCTCGATGTTTTCTCCATAGTATTCCGGCGGGGTTATGGCTGGGGTTATGCCTAATACCCGTTTAACATTCTTTTGTTGTTCAGTCGCTTTGATTCTTTTTGCCGGTGCTTTGCACTGGACAGTCTGGGCGGATGCTTACAAAGCGTATGCCATGCTGATTTCTTACAGCATGGTGTTTTTGGGTTGCGTAGGCGCCTGGGCAGGCTTTCCTGATGACCTACGTTTATCACAGAAAATCGGTCTGATCCTGCTTATGTCGCTAATTGCCCGATTGAGCATGATGGGTGTTCCGGAATCGGACGACGTGTATCGTTACTTATGGGAAGGTAAACTGGTTGCCGCCGGTGAGAGTCCTTATGCCTATCCGGCCAATCATCCACACTATTTGCCTTACCGTGACGCTTATTGGGAAGCGATGAACCATAAAGACAAGTTGACGGTTTATCCGCCACTGGCCGAATGGTTATTTGCCGGAGTCAGCAGTTTTGCCTATACTCCGTGGGCTTTCAAAATACTATTTATCATTGCCGATTTATGTGTCATAGGCATGCTAATCATGTTGTCCAGCCGTTATGAACTGGCTTTGCGCAATGTATTGATATATGCGCTGAATCCGTTGGCATTATTTGCTATCGCCGGTGAGGCCCATTTCGACGTGTTACTGATACTGGCCATACTGTTGTCGGTCTGGTTTGCGGAAGACCGGAAATTTTCCTGGGCCTGGTTCTGGTTGGGTATGGCTATTCAGATCAAAATTATCGCAATTGCTTTGCTGCCGCTTTATCTGTGGCGCTGTCAATGGCAAAAAAGCTGGGTTATTTTGATTCCGTTGGCTGTGCCGTCGCTGTATTTCATGACGACACTGCCGGGACTGTTGCAGGGACTCTGGCATTTTGGCGGTTTAAGCGCTTTTAATGGACCGATACACGGTCCATTCAGCGTCTTGCTGACGGGCGATATTGCTTCCGTGACCGGTGTCGTGATGGTTTTGTTCGGCGCTGTGGTGCTATGGATAATCAGGTCGATTCCTTCATTGCCTAAAGCGGTGTATTTAACGCTGGCCGGACTGGTTTTATTTCTGCCAGTAGTGCACTACTGGTATGTTCTGTGGGTGATACCGTTCATTGTTCTGTTTCCCGGTTTATCCTGGCTGGTTTTGAGTTTCACGAGTGGTGCATACTTCTTTTCGGTATTCAGTGCGGAGCAGGGTGAAGACTGGATGCTGCCTATTTGGGCCATGTGGCTGATATGGCTGCCATTTTTTATGGTGTTGGCGTATGAGCTGCGTACTGCGATATTACGCAGGCTTCATCCGGATGAAGTATGGAAGAAACCCGAAACATTGGCTGTGGTTGTGCCTGCTTTGAATGAAGAAAATCAGATCAAGGCGTGTTTATCCTCGCTGAAAGCCATGCAGCCGCCCCCCGATGAAATCATTGTCTGCGACGGCGGTTCTAACGACCGCACGGTTGCAGTTGCAAAGACAATGAATGTTCATGTTGTCACAGGTGGTGCCGGACGCGGTGCTCAGATCAGAACCGGGATTGCAGCAGCCGGCTCAGATGTAGTGTTGGTGATTCACGCCGATTGCCGGTGTGGCACGGATGTCCGGCGGCGGGTTATGGCCATGCTGGAAAGGAATGCGGATGTCGTGGGTGGCGCCGTGGGACAGCGCTTCATGGTTTCAAGCGCAAAGCTGCTGGTGATTGAATTATTGAATGATATACGCGCGACATTTGCCGGTGCAAGTTTCGGTGATCAGGGACAGTTTTTTCGTGTCATGGCACTTACTAAAATGGGCGGCTTCCCGGATTACCCCCTGATGGAGGATGTAGAGCTTAGCCTCCGGTTGGGTCGGATCGGCCGTGTTGTGTTGCTGGATGGCGGCATTCAAAATTCCGAGCGCCAATGGAAGCAGCATTTTTTCAAGCGGATTGGGTTGATTCTTAGGCTGGTTTTTATCTTTCATGTAACCCGGCTTCTGCGGCGTGATGTGACGGAGCAGTTGTATGCAAAATATTACAACCAGAATGAGCACCGAGAGTGCGATAATAATCACCAGAACTGATTAAGTTTTTATTGGATTGATTATGCATATTCATATTCTGGGTATTTGTGGCACTTTTATGGGCGGCATTGCAGCAATTGCGAAAGAGGCCGGACATCAGGTGACGGGCTGCGATCAGAATGTTTATCCGCCGATGAGTACGCAGCTTGAATCGCAGGGAATCGAATTGATTTCAGGGTTTTCCGCGGATCAGATCCGACTCAGACCGGATATTTTCGTGATCGGCAATGTCGTTACGCGCGGCAATCCACTAATGGAAGCGATACTGAACCGGAATCTGCCGTATAGCTCGGGCCCGCAATGGCTGTCGGAAAATATATTAGGTAACCGATGGGTGCTGGCAGTTGCGGGAACGCATGGTAAAACCACCACCAGCTCCATGCTGGCCTGGATTCTGGAATATGCTGGACTGCATCCCGGATTCCTGATTGGCGGCATTCCGCAGAATTTTTCTACTTCGGCGCGTATCGGTTTCAATTTGTCGGAGGATGCAAGTAGAGTTTCGCCATTTTTCGTGATTGAAGCGGACGAATATGATACGGCTTTCTTTGATAAGCGCTCAAAATTTATTCATTACCGGCCCAGAGTTGCGATTCTGAACAATCTTGAATTTGATCATGCCGATATTTTCCAGGATATTGCGGCAATCCAACGGCAATTTCATCATTTCGTGCGAATTGTTCCCAGCGAAGGGTTGGTTATCGCGAACGGCGCTGACGTCTATTTGAAGCAAGTTCTGGAACAAGGCTGCTGGACGCCTGTGGAGAAATTCGGGGTTGGCGACGGCTGGCACATGAAACAGCAGAATGATCATGGTATGGAAGTTTTTTACCAACAACAGTCGCAGGGATTGTTGCAATGGAACTTACTTGGCGAACATAACCGGATGAATGCTCTGGCGGCGATTGCCGCCGCACGGTACGCAGGTGTTTCAGTCGGTGTCGCCATGGAGGCCTTGTCGCAGTTCAGAAACGTCAAACGCCGTATGGAGATACGCGCTGAAGTCAATGGTGTTACCATTTACGATGACTTTGCGCATCATCCGACTGCGATACAGACAACGGTCAGCGGCCTGCGCGATCATGTTGGTCAATCGCGCATTATCGCGGTGCTTGAGCCGCGTTCAAATACAATGAAAATGGGTGTTTGGAAGGATAAACTCGCTAATAGTCTGATGCGGGCGGATGTCGTCTTTTGCTATAGTCGCGATACTGACTGGGTTGAAGATGCGCTTGCCGGGCTCGGTGCTAAAGCGAAATGTTATGCTGATATGCTTGGGTTAATAGCGGCCATTACAGAAATTGCGGTTCCAGGTGATCATGTATTGATCATGAGTAATGGTGATTTTGGCGGTATTCACGAAAAACTGATAGACACCTTATCCATCTGCGGGGGAAGTTCCGCCTGATGAGAAATTATCAACCCGTCATTTGCCTTCGAATTCACACAGTGAGAACACTTTACAACCCATTTTTTCAAGGCGTTTTCGCCCGCCTATATCAGGAAGGTCAATAACAAAGCAGCATTCATAAACTTCTCCGCCCATATCCTGTATCAATCGGACGGCCGCTTCAGCGGTGCCGCCGGTAGCAATAAGATCATCGATCAATAAAACACGGTCGCCTGGTTGTATCGCGTCGACATGAATTTCTATGCGGTCGCAGCCATATTCAAGCTGGTAATCACGGCCTATCGTTTGAGCCGGTAATTTGTTCTGCTTACGGATCGGTACAAACCCTGTTTTGAGTTCATAGGCTACCGGTGCGCCAATAATGAAACCGCGCGATTCAATGCCGACAACTTTGTCGATCGCGTGTGCTGCGTGACGCCTTGCAATTTCCTGGATTGTGGTGCGTAAGCCAAGCGAATCCTTCAGCAGCGTGGTGATATCACGAAACATAATTCCCTGGTGCGGGTAATGCGGAATTGTTCGAATGAGGGACTTAATCGGCATGGTATTCGATGATTTAAGATGATTGATAAGTATGTGGTCTGAAGAGGGGCGAAAAAAAACGGCCCCAACCAAAGTTGGAGCCGTTTCAGTTTACATCACTTCAATAATATTACGTGAAGTTTGTGATTTTAGTGATCCATTGCAGCACTGGCATCGAAGCTTGCAGGTGCTTTGAGTTGGGTCATCATGTCATCATCCCACTTGCCTTCAACGTTCATATGCAGCGCTGCGCCGAGCAATACTGCTTCGATCAGGTTATGACTGAGGTAGACATACAGGCCTGGTTGTTTGAACTCATAAGCAGCAGCAACTGCGGCGCCAGCTGGTACAAACCAGGTTTCCTGGCTTGTCAGCGGAACGTCGCTGAATGAACCACCTACCCAGTACAAGTCAGCGTGACCACCGATCAAGTGCGGATATGATGGACGATTGGCTTGTGAGTGGATAAACAATACTTTTTCGCCAACTTTTGCTGACAATGCATTGTCACCCGTGATCGCGCCAACCGCGCCGTTGAATACAACGTGTGTTGGGATCAGGCCTTTGGCCAGTTCGAGCATTTCATGCATACCGGCAGCTGGTGAAGCGTATTCTTTGAAGTTGCCTTTGCCGTCTTTTGGCAAATAGAAATCCTGCTCGCCGATGTAGAATGCACGGTCATAACGATACGCATTACCTTTCGCGTCTTTCAGACCATCACGTGGTAATACCATGATTGCGCCGCTCATGCCGGAAATAACGTGGAAAGGAATCATGGTGCCGCCAGGTGCGCAATGGTAAACAAATACACCGGGTTTAACCGCTTTCCAACGTAAAACGACTTCTTCACCAGGTTGAACCAGTGTCAAGCCAGCACCACCCAGTGCGCCTGTCGCAGAGTGAAAATCAACATTATGTGCTAATGTGCTTTCTTTTGGATTGGACAGGGTCAGTTCCAGATAATCGCCTTCATGCAGGACGATCAGTGGGCCGGGCACGCTGCCGTTAAATGTCAGTGCCCAGACTTTTGCACCTGGAGCAACTTCAATCAACTTCTCTGTGGTTTCCATGCGTACTTCAACGATTCTTGGTCCGCCTTTAATGGCCTGGTCGTGTTTTGGAACCGCTGGCGGAGCCACCAGTTCCTGTTTGATACGCGGTAATTTTGAGATGTCTGTTGCAGCCACTGCAGCTTGCGTAGCAGCAAAACATAACAATCCCAGTCCAACAACTGCCTGAACAGCTTTAATCATATCTCCCTCCATAAATGATAAACATTGCGCTTATATATACGCCTTCTTATCTGTCATTGTATTCAGCATCAGCGGCTGATCCGCCAATGAAATGGATACAATAACACCTGCCCCTTTTCAAAGAGCAAAGGGCGGAACGCAGAATATACACTTTTAGAGCAAAACTGTCTATGTCTGAACGCTGAATAAATAAGAAAAAATCCTTATAAATCACCTTCTAGCAGTAGGGTTTTGGGGTTGGTGAGATGATTTTCCGGTTAGCTATCGAGCTATTTAAAAGTGCTAAAAAATGGATGTTGCTGATCTTTGTGGTTGAAGAAAGTTTCTGTGACCGCCAGAACCTCATGTTTACCTGGTCGGCTGAGGCAAACCTCTTGCAGTACTACAGATTCATAAGCCAGGGTTGTTGATCGATTCAAGCATGGAGTCATGATGGCGTGTGACCGGCGAATACAATTTATTCCGCTTGATGTTATACTACTCTCTGTGCCCTCTGCTGCCCGAGGTCGGCATTTTCACTAATCTAGATTCCATACCCTGACCCTGACAAAATTCTACCAACAAATTCTATCGAAAGCCCTGTAATGCCTTTACCTCATCTGACAGGTCTGCAAGGGCCAATCCTTGAGCTGGAAAATCGTATCAATAATTCAAAGCCAATGATTGAGCATTGGTTTCGTGGTAAGTGGTGTGAAAATGACGTACCGTTTTATTGCTCGGTGGATTTGCGCAATAGCGGATTTAAATTGGCTCCGGTTGATACCAATCTTTTTCCAGGTGGATTTAATAATCTGAATCCTGAGTTTATTCCGCTTTGCGTACAGGCTGTGATGAGTGCGGTTGAAAAAATATGCCCGAATGCGCACAGTATTCTTCTGATTCCGGAGAATCACACGCGTAATACGTTTTATCTGCAAAATGTTGCAGCGATCCAGACGATCATGCGGCATGCCGGATTGAATGTGCGCATCGGCTCGTTGTTGCCTGAAATCGAAATGGCAACCGTTTTCAGCTTGCCAGACGGACAATCCATTACGTTGGAACCGATTATCCGGAAAAATAATCAACTGAGCGTGGAGAATTTTGACCCATGCGCGGTGCTGCTGAATAATGATTTGTCGAATGGTATACCGCAGATATTGCAAAATCTGGATCAAATCGTTATTCCGCCGCTGCATGCAGGTTGGGCTACGCGCAAAAAATCAGTGCATTTCAAAGCCTATAACGCAGTGGCGGATGAATTTGCTCAACTGGTTGACATTGATCCCTGGTTGATTAACCCTTACTTTTCCTCATGTGGAAAAATCGATTTCCGCGAGAAAAAAGGCGAAGACTGCGTCGCTAGTTCGACCAATAAAATACTTGCGCTGATTCGTGAAAAATATCAGCAATACGGCGTTAAGGAAGATCCTTTTGTCATTGTCAAAGCTGATTCCGGAACCTACGGCATGGGTATCATGACCGTCAAAGACGGTGCAGAGGTATATCAGCTGAATCGCAAACAGCGAAATAAAATGGCTGTGGTCAAGGAAGGCATGTCAGTGACTAATGTGTTGGTGCAGGAGGGTGTGTATACGTTTGAGAATATCAACCAGGCGGTTGCCGAGCCGGTGATTTATATGATTGATCATTTTGTTGTTGGTGGATTTTATCGTGTGCATACCGGGCGTGGTAAGGATGAAAATCTGAATGCGCCGGGCATGCACTTCGTACCATTATCCTTCGACTCCGATTGCCTGATGCCTGGCTGCGTTAAACCGCAAAATCTGATGCCAAGCCGATTTTATGCTTATGGTGTTATTGCCAGACTTGCCCTGCTTGCTGCTGCCCAGGAATTGCAGCAGACGATGCATTGACTCACGCAAATTTTCGACCAGAGTGTGCCTGTGAACCTTGCATTTATTCTCGACCGGCTTGAAGACATTAAAATCAGCAAGGACTCCAGTTTTGCCATGATGCGCGAAGCAATTCTGCGCAATCATCAGGTTTATGTGCTTCACCAGGAGGATATCATCTGGCGCGATAGCGCGGTGGTCAGCTTTGTCAAGGCTTTGACGATGGACGAAAAGACGATGCAGGCAAATCGCTGGTATCACCTGGACGAAACATTGATCATGCCCCTGCAGGCATTTGACGCCGTACTGATGCGCAAGGATCCACCGTTCAATATGGAATATATCTATAGCACTTATCTGTTGGAATTGGCGGAAAAGCAGGGTGCTCGTATCATTAACAGTCCACGCGGCATCCGGGATTTTAATGAGAAACTGGCAATCGCAAAATTTCCGCAATTTATTCCGCCAACCCTTGTCACTCGCAAGGAAACACTGATTCTTGAGTTTCTGCAACAGCATCGGGATATTATTCTGAAACCGCTCGACAGTATGGGGGGTGCCAGCATTTTTCGCATTCATGCGGCTGACCACAATATCAATGTCATTGTCGAAACGATGACGCATTATGGAACACGCACCATCATGGCGCAACGCTACATACCTGAAATTACCCAGGGAGACAAACGTATACTGATGATCGCCGGAAAACCGGTGCCTTATGCGCTGGCGCGCATACCGAAACCTGGGGAAACGCGAGGCAATCTTAATACGGGGGGAACTGGCGTGGTCCGGCAGCTGTCGCCGCAGGATGCACTGATCGCCGAAACCCTTGGCCCGGAACTCGTCCGGCAGGGGTTGATGCTGGTCGGTCTGGATGTCATTGGCGATTGTCTGACCGAGATTAATGTCACCAGTCCGACCGGAATGCAGGAGATTCATGCGCAGACGGATTTTAACGTGGCGGGAATGATGATTGATGCCATTGAGGAAATGGTTGGCGGAAGTGCCTGTCAATAAAGATAGAAAATCATTTTCCGGACTTAAGTTACAATGATATTGAATTATTTTGATCATAATGCCACCACGCGGATGGATGATGAAGTGATGGATGCAATGCTGCCGTATTTTCAGCAGGAATTTGGTAACGCGTCAAGCCGTCATGCGTATGGCATGAACGCACGACAAGCGATCGACAGGGCGCGCGAGCAGGTGGCTGCAGCTGTCGGTGTGCAGTCGGCGCAGGTGGTTTTTACCAGCGGCGGCTCGGAAGCAAACAATCTGTTTATCCGTGGCGCGAGTGACAATCTGAATGCCGGACATATCGCGATCAGTGCGATTGAACATCCCTGTGTATTGAAGCCGGCGCAGGCTTTGGGGCAGCGCGCTGTCGAGCGCTGGACAGTCAGTCGTTTGCCGGTAAATCAGGCCGGGCAGGTGGATATAGCCATCGCCGGGGATGCGCTGGCAGCGCAGAAACCCGCACTGGTTTCAGTGATGCTGGCGAATAATGAGACTGGTGTGATTCAGGATGTGGCAGCGGTGGCTGACATTGCGCGTGCGCAGGGTGCTTATGTACATACCGATGCTGTACAGGGATTGGGTAAAATTCCGGTCGATTTTGCAAAGCTCAATGTACACGCCATGACGATATCCGCGCATAAGATGTATGGCCCAAAAGGCGCGGCGGCGCTTATTATTGATAAGCGCCTGTTATTAAAACCGCTGATTTATGGTGGTGGTCATGAAAACGGCCTGCGGTCCGGGACGGAAAATGTGGCGGCGATTGTCGGTTTTGGCGTGGCCTGTGATCTGGCTGCGGCGCGTATCGCTCTGACGGCGCAACATGTTGCGCGACTGAGGGATCGCCTGGAGCAGGGATTGGTTGAAATGGGCGCGGTGATTTTTGGCGCGAATGTCGAACGTATACCGAATACCTGTTATTTCGCGATTCCGGATATGGAGGGCGATACACTGGTGGTCAAACTGGACAAGGCGGGTTTTGCCGTTGCCAGCGGCGCAGCGTGTTCGAGCGTTAATCCGGGGCAAAGCCATGTGCTCGAAGCGATGCAGGTCGATCCCTTGTTGGCACGCTGTGCAGTGCGCGTCAGTCTGGGCCATAATAATACCCTGATACAGGTGGAGGAGTTTCTGAAGGCGATTCGCGATATCATAGCGTCATTGCGAAGCATCAGCAGTCTTTCTTTCTGATCTCTGCCTGTTCAATGAATGATTGACTATCAACACCGCTATTGGCGGTAAAATCGCCAGTTTTATGACTTATTAAAATTTACCGTATTCGTGAATGCCGTTAAAGCCATTATTCTGAGTGCCGGTCAGGGGCGGCGTCTGTTGCCGCTGACTGAGAATTTGCCCAAATGTCTGCTGCCTGTAGTTGATAAGCCTGTGCTGGCCTGGCAAATTGATGCACTGTCAGCCGCCGGTATTAATGAAATCATTATCGTGGCGGGTTTTCAGATCAGCCGGATTGAGGCACTGCTGCAGGCGCGCTATGCAAAACAAGCCAATATCAGGGTCGTATTTAATCCATTTTATGAAGTGGCGGACAATCTGGCCAGCTGTTGGCTCGCGCGCGATGCAATGGACAGCGATTTTCTGCTGCTGAACGGCGATACCGTGATTGAGCCTGCGTTGGTGGTACAGGTATTGAATTCGCCGTCAGCCCCGATTACACTGAGTGTGGATTTCAAGAAAAGCTATGATGCCGATGATATGAAAGTACAGCTTGATACGGATGGCTGGGTTAAGCAGGTCAGCAAAATAGTTCCGCCGGATGAAGTTGATGCGGAGTCGATAGGACTGATCTATTTTCGCGATCAGGGGCCGTTGCTTTTTCGTCAGGCGATAGAAAGCGCGCTGCGGCATCCGGCCGAACTGAAATCCTGGTATCTGTCCATTATCGATAAACTTGCCGATCAGCATCAGGTGAATTCATGTTCCGTCAAAGGATTTCGCTGGTGTGAGATTGATTTTATAGAAGATCTGGCCAGGGCGGGTATGCTTTTTACCCGATAGTCGCAAGGAAAAAAATGAATGCACCTGTATTGAATGACACCATGCGCAAATTCGGCGCGCCGCAAACGATAATTCATTCGTTTGAATACTGGAGTGTGCTGCTGCGCCCCGTACAGGCCACACTGGGGGCGCTGGTGCTGGCTGCGCATGAGCCGGCCAGGGCATTTTCAGAACTCAGCGTAGCCAGCTTTGTCGAGATGCATGCCGTCATTAACCAGATTGAGTTTACGCTGACCAGGGCATTTCAGTACGACAAAATCAATTATTTAATGCTGATGATGGTCGATCCGGATGTCCACTTTCATATCATTCCGCGTTATGCGCAAACCAGGCTGTTTGCGGACATGGAATTTGTCGATACGGGATGGCCTGCCGTGCCTCAGTTGGGTCATATCAATGAAACTGGCGATAAAATCAATCAACTGATTATCGCGCATATCAAAGCTTGCTGGTCATGAAAGAAATTGAAGAAATTGAAGAAATTGAAGAAATTGAAGAAATCAAGGAAACTAAAGGAACCATTGCTTCGTCGGAAGCTGTGGTAAAACAAATAGTTGAAAATCAGGAGACAATCCAGCCAGAAACACCCGAAGCGGTTTTCCCGCTACGTGAAGCGCACAATCTGGTAAGTGATCTGATGACGCCTAATCCGTGGATTTACTGGGCGGATTTTCTGCTCAGCAGCCTGGTGGGCTGGATCGCGTTTTTTACAGCACTGTTTTCACCGTTGTTTTCACTGTGGCAGATCGGCGCTTATGTGATTGCGGTGCTTGCACTGTACCGTACCGCGATTTTTGTACATGAACTTGCGCACCTGAAAAAAGGCACATTCAAAACGTTCCGAATGGCATGGAACTGTATCTGCGGGATACCATTCATGATTCCGTCGTTTACTTACGATGGCGTGCATAACGATCATCACCGGCGCGATGTCTACGGTACGCACCAGGACGGTGAATATGTGCCGTTCGCCACGCGCAAGCCGATCGAAATGGTGGGTTATGTGCTGCTATCTTTCTTGATACCGCCAGTGCTGCTGATGCGTTTCCTGCTGCTCGTTCCGTTGTCCTATTTGATACCGCTCCTGCGCAAAATCGTCTGGGAACGGGCTTCGTCGTTGACGATCGATCCGAGTTACAAGCGCGCTGAAAATGCCATTCGTAACGATCACGACTGGCGGCGGCAGGAGCTGGCTGCATTTCTGTTCGCTGCTGTCGTGGTGTCGTTGATACTGCTGGATGTGATACCGATCGATGTGCTGGTGCTCTGGTATCTCGTCGCAACGATGGTGTTTATTCTGAATTCCTTGCGTACGCTGGCAGCGCATGCTTACCGTAATCCGGGTGAGAAACCGATGAGTCATGCCGAACAGTATCTGGATTCGGTCAATGTGCCTGGCAATCCACTGCTAACGCCGCTATGGGCGCCGGTTGGTCTGCGTTTTCACGCCACGCACCATCTGTTCATGAGCATGCCGTATCATAATCTTGGCAAGGCGCATCGCCGTCTGATCAATGGACTTGATGACAATACGCTTTACCTCACTACGGTGCGCAGCGGATTGTGGGATGCTTTAAGGTGGATCTGGCGGGAATCTTCCCAGGCAGTCGAAACATCGAAAAAAGCGCCGCACCGCCAATGACGGCGCGTTTTTCTTCCGGAACTGCGACCGCCGCAGGCATAACGCGGCTTGTTCTGCTGCGTCATGGACAGAGTATCTGGAATCGAGATAAAGTATTCACTGGTTGGAGCGATGTTGCGCTAAGTCCCAAAGGAAAACAGGAAGCGATGGATGCCGGCTATTTGCTGCTGCATGCGGGTTTTACCTTCAACTACTGTTTTGCGTCGTCACTGCAGCGCGCCGCCGAAACTGCGCAAGCGGTGTTGGCAGCGATGAAACTGGATAAGTTAACCGTACGCCACAGCTGGCGGTTAAATGAACGGCATTATGGCGCACTGGAGGGGATGGGACGGCTGGCGGCTGTGCGAAAATTCGGTCTCTGGCCCGTATTGCGCACACAAATCCGGTATGACGGCGAACCGCCAAAACTGAACGTTGAAGATGCACGTTTTCCCGGTAATCAATCCAATTATGCCGCGATTGACAGAGCTGAACTGCCGCTTGGCGAGAGCTTGAAGCAGACAGCAGAGAGACTGCAACCCTATTGGCGGAAAGTCATCAGGCCGCAAGTGGCGCAAGGCAAAAGCGTACTGATTGTTTCGCATAAAAATGTACTGCGTACCCTCATGGGGCAGCTCGATCAGTTAACCGAACGGCAGATCATGAAGCTGAAGCTGGCGACGGGCAGACCGATGGTTTATGAGTTAAACCATGAGTTGCAACCCATTCGGCATTACTATGTGGATAAAATGCCATAAGGGTATCTCTAAAAATCCATATCTCCTTACATATCCATCTATATGCTGCGTCAATATTTTTTGTTCTCGCCTCGTCTTGTTTAAAATTCTGAACTTTTAGAGACACCCATAACTGCTGATAAGTGTATGACACTGATTTATAGTTTCGCACCGATCGCTGATCCGCATGCTGAAATTCTGATATTGGGCAGCATGCCTGGGCAGGCATCGCTCGACGCGAATCAATATTACGCGCATCCGCAAAACGCATTCTGGCGTATCATGGGAGAGCTGCTGGATTTTGACCCGGTGGTCGCATCTTATGCCGAAAAAACCACTGCATTGAAATCAGCGCGTATCGCGCTCTGGGACGTGCTGCAATCGTGCAGACGCAAAGGCAGCTTGGATTCCAATATAGAAAACGGCTCGCAGCGCGTCAATGATTTCAGGATGTTCTTCACGCAACACACGCAAATCCGCCATCTTTTTTTCAACGGTGCCAAAGCGGAAACCTGTTTCAGGCGGCATGTGCTGATACAGAATCCAGCGCAGATTATCCGGTGGTTAACCATGACGCGCCTGCCATCGACCAGCCCGGCCCATGCGACATTATCATTTATGCAAAAACACGATCAGTGGCGGGAATTACTGGGATCGAAGTTGGTTTTACGGTGCTGCAATAACTCGATGTTATCCGCCTGATGGATTGGGGTTCTTTAAAAAACCGGAGCGATTACTGGGAGCAATTGCGCAAGGTATTGCTCGATCCAAAAATTGATGAAGCGTTGCTGGAAAAATCGCTGCACGAGGCGCGGGAAAAAATACCGGTGCCGGTATTGTGGTTGATCGGTAAGACGCAGGCGGGCAAGACGTCGATTATCCGCGCGATGACCGGTAGCGAAACCGCCGAGATCGGCAATGGTTTTCAGCCGTGCACGCGACAGTCGCGGTTTTATGATTTTCCTGCGGGGGCGCCGCTGGTGCGGTTCCTTGATACGCGCGGTCTCGGTGAAGTGGCTTATGATCCCGGCGATGACATTCTGTACTGTGAATCCAAGGCGCATTTGTTGATTGCTGTGATGAAAGTGATGGATATCCGTCAGCAGGCGGTGTTTGACGTGCTGCGCACAGTGCGTGCGCGCCATCCGGATTGGCCGCTGCTGATCGTGCAGACCGGTCTGCATGAATGCTATCCGCCTGATGGACGGCATGTGCAGCCTTGGCCTTACGACCAGGAACCGTTGCCGGATACAGTGCCGCCTGACCTGAAGCGCGCGTTGTGGGCACAGCGTGAGGCCGCCAAGGATTTGCCAGGCCATGCGCCGGTGCGCTATGTGGCGGTGGATTTGACGCTACCGGAAGATGGCTACGATCCGCCGGATTATGGCCTTGAAGCTTTGTGGCAGGCGATTGAGGCGTTATCGTCGCTGGGGCTGGAAAATCTGCTTAGCAGCACTGCACAGGTGCAGGATTTGTATGAGCGCACTGCGCATCAGCATATCGTCGGTTATGCCACAACCGCGGCAGGACTTGGCGCTTTGCCGGTGGTTGATCTCGTCTCGGTGACAGCGGTGCAGGCGAAGCTGTTGCACAGTCTGGCGGTGCTCTATGGACAGTCCTGGGATAAGCGTACGATATCCGAATTTCTCGGCCTGCTGGGCGCGGGTGTAGCGACAGGTTATCTGGCGCGATGGGTCGGTCGCACGGTATCCAAAGCCATTCCGTTTCTTGGGCAGACGCTGGGTGCGTTATGGGGCGCGAGCGCCAGCAGCGCGACAACCTATGCGCTCGGTAAAGCCGCTGTTTATTTTTTTGTCCGGCAGCGGAGTCATTTGAATGTGGATGCTGAAACCCTGCGCCGTATCTATGCCGAAGAACTCGAGCGTGGCGCGGCGATTCTGAAAAACCGCTGGCGCGGCAAGTCCTGATGAGAGCATTGCCGTATGGTATCGATCCGCTCAGGTTGCTGGCTTTTCTTTTGCTGATTCTGCCGTTCCTGGCGTTGCTCGGTTTTGGTATGGTCTGGTTGTGGCAGAACAGTTTTCTACTGTTCTGGGCATTGGCCATGTTGATCAGCAGCGGAATCGGTTATGGCTTGCAGCAATTGCTGATTAAACGTGAGCGCAAGCTGCTTGCCGAAGCGGCGACTGAGCCGAATCCGGATTGGCCGCTGAGTGCTGACGCAGCATGGACGCAAGTGCAGGCGCTGGCGGATGCGTGCAAACCGGAAGACTGGCCGTTGGAAGAGGGCGGCTGGATTCTGGCGCTGGGGCGGCGAACGATGGAAGCGGTTGCACGTTGTTACTATCCTGATGTGGAAAAACCGCTCTTTGAGCTGACAGTGCCGCATACCTTGCTGGTGATCGAACGCGCAAGCCGTGACTTACGTCATGACGTGGCAGAAAACATTCCGTTCAGTAACCGCTTGACCCTGGGCGATATGTTTCGCATACAACGCTGGAAAGACAAGGCGGAGCAGGTGTTTGGCCTGTACCGTGCGGGCCGTGTGATTGTCAATCCAGTCGATGCGCTGCTCGGTGAAGCGTGGCGTCAACTGCGCGAACGTAGTTTTATGCAGGCGCGCGATGAATTGCACCGGTGGTTTCTCAGAACCTATATCCGCAAAGTGGGTTATTATGCGATTGATCTCTACAGCGGTCGTCTGGTGTTGACCGATGATGAACCGGGAATCGGGCGCACGACGCGTACCAATGCAGAAATGCGTAGCATGAACGCAGCACAGGATTTATCAGCCAGAATTGAAGAGGAGCCGTTGCGTATTCTGGTACTGGGACGGTCGAATGCAGGCAAATCAAGCCTGATTAATGCGTTGTTCGGTACATTGAAGTCGGTAGTTGACATTCTGCCCGACAGTACAGGAATGATGAGACCTTTTGTATTATCGCGTGAAGGATTGACGCAGGCGTTGATTTTTGACAGTCCGGGGTGCGACAGTGCGCATTTTAGTTCCAGGCAAATAGGCGATGTTGCAAAAGACGCCGATCTGATTTTATGGGTCAGTCCGGCAAACCGGCCCGACCGGCAATCCGAGCGTGAATGTCTCGATGCATTGCGCGATTTTCAGTCAAAGCAAGTCGGACGCCGTCCACCGCCATTGCTGGTAGTTGTCAGTCATATCGACCGTTTGCGTCCGGCGAGTGAATGGAATCCACCGTATGACCTGATACAGCCGCAAAACACCAAAGCAGCCAGCATCAGCGCTGCTGTGCGTGCGATCGCCGCTGATCTGGCGGTTCCAGTTGAATATGTGATTCCGGTTAGTCTTGTGGAAGGACGCATTTACAACGTCGATGATGCGCTCTGGACTGCTATTTTGAGCCAGCAGGAAGAAGCGTTCAGATCACGCCTGCTGCGTTGCATGGATGAACAGAAAAAAAACGAGAACTGGGCGCTGTTGAGACGTCAGATGTTGAACGCAGGACGCTTCCTGAAAGATTTGCCGGAAAGGCTCGGTAAACATTAACGGTTCTCAGATGCGCTTTCCTGACTTGTGTTGCTTTTCCCGGTCATCTTATCGGATGGTGGTTTGGGATTGTCGAAGCGGATTTTATCCGGCGCATTGGTGCCGCCGGTAACGACGAATGTCATTGCCTCTTCGGTGCTCCAGTCAGTCATGACAACATTTTTGATTGGAACGATCTCAATATAACCGGAAGTTGGGTTCGGTGATGTAGGCACATAAACAGCTGCCAGCGCTTCTCCAGTTTCAGGGTCATGCATGACTTTGGTGATGAAACCGATGGCTTTCATGTCGGTGGAAGGGAAGCTGATCAACACCACGCGTCGTCCGGTTACCGGCGGCTGGCTTAAGGTGAATAAAAAACGTTTGGTGGCGCCGTAGATCGTTTGTACAAAAGGTAATCTGGCCAGAATATCTTCATAAAGCTCGATGACTTTTTTGCCAATGACAACAGAAGCCAGCAGTCCGATACCGTATAGACTCGCGATAGTCAGCAAAGCTGCAACGCCTTGCTGGAAACTGGAATCGAGCAGCCAGGAAGCTACGGTATCGGAATGTGGCCGTACCGCCCGCGCCACGCCCCTCAGCATCGGCTCGCCCATCCGGGCCAGTATTTTCAGTACAAATTCGAACACCAGCCAGGTTATCCATAGTGGTGCGATTGTTAATGCGCCGATCAATACGTAACGCCCGATATGTGGCGAACGCTCGGATGTTGATTTGTTGCCCGGTGTGTTGTTGGTGCCTGTTGATTTCATAAACAGCGGTAAGTTCAGTGAGTGCGGTTTTCGGGATAATCCAGTGACAATAATCTTAGCAGATGAATGCACAAAATATGAATTACGATTGGAAAAGATAGCGGAATTTTTACAGATCATATGCGAGCAGCCATCACTGACTGGTAAGCAGGGATTGTTCTTGGTAGAATCGCCACGCCAGGATGCTTTTATTTTTTTACTGAAATTTTGCTCACTTAACTTGTGCTGAAATAAATTTTCAATTTTGACGATCCTGTGCGGTGTTAATCAGACAGGATTCATTAGGCGCTGATTTTATTATTAGAATTTAATTTACTGTATCTCGCGCATCTCCTTTGAGGATGTGCAGGAATAGAAAAAAGGGGCTCTTATGTCATATAGTTCAACGCAAATTAGTAAACTCCTGAATAGTCTGGAAAAGCATCTTGCTGATGAGCATCCGGACAATCCAATACTGGCTAAGGCTGTAAAAAGTTTCCGGAAACTGGATTATATCGGATACGGTATGGGATTAATCGGCAGAGACGAATCTTATGCAACATGTGTGACGTGGTGGCCCATGATTGCTGTTCTAGGCACTTTTTCGGCGGGAAAATCGACTTTTATTAATTCGCATTTGGGCATGAAATTGCAGCGTACAGGCACTCAGGCGGTGGATGATAAATTCACGGTTATCTGCTATAGCCGTCATAATGAAGCCAAAACATTGCCTGGCGTTGCATTGGATGCTGATCCGCGTTTTCCATTCTTTCATATCAGTAAAAGTATCGAGGAGATTTCCGAAACAGGACAGGAGCGTATTGATGCTTACCTGCAATTAAAAACCTGTCCTTCAGAGAATATCCGCGGCAAGATTATGATTGATTCTCCGGGTTTTGATGCAGACAGTCAGCGCGCATCGACCTTGCGATTGACGCAGCATATTATTAATCTGTCGGATCTGGTTCTGGTATTTTTTGATGCGCGTCATCCGGAACCCAAAGCCATGCAGGATACGCTGGCGTATCTGGTTTCGGCCAGCGTTAATCGCGCGGATGCGAACAAGTTTCTATATATTTTGAATCAGATCGACGTTACCGCTCAGGAAGACAACCCCGAAGAAGTGGTTTCTGCCTGGCAGCGTTCGCTTGCAGAAGTCGGATTGATTGCTGGTCGCTTTTATCGTATTTATAACCCGGAGGCAGCAGTCCCGATCAGTAATCCAAAAGTCAAGGAGCGCTTCGAGAAAAAGCGCGATGAAGATATGGCGGATATACTCAAGCGGATGCAGCAGATCGAAGTCGAACGCGCTTATCGTATTGTCGGCAAACTGGAACAGACGGCAAAGGCTGTTAAAAATCAGGTGGTTGATAAACTGACCAATATGCTGAGCGAATGGAAGAGCAAGGTACTGATGTTTGATGGTATTTTACTGACTGTACTGGCGGCACTGGCTGGAACAGGACTCCATTACACAGAATCCTGGGGTTTGTTGAATGCGCTTGTTCCAGGAGACGAGGCATTCTCCCCTTTTGCTGCTGTAGCCGTAGTATTTGTTTTGATTTATCTGCATTTTACCGTACGTAAAGTAGTGGCAAGCGGTATCAAGAAAAAACTGGCCCAGGAAATGGGGCATGATCATGAGTTCTGCAGGCAATATACCCAAGCCTTTACTAAAAGCACACAGCCTTACCGGAGCATGCTTTTCAAAAAACCAGCGGGGTGGAACGAGGTGGCTGAAAGCACGATTGACGAAATTGTTGATGAAGCTAATGACTACATTCAGGCGCTGAACGATCAGTTTACCAATCCATCAGGACATGATGGAGAGAATGCCCAGGTTTAACTTGCTTGGTAAAATTTTTTCAGTAAAAAATGCCGATCTAACAATGTATTGAAAAATAAGAAAGTAGAATCGGATTGGTTTCTTTGTCAATGTGAGTGATTGGCAGAATTGTCCGATTCTTTTTTGTGGGTAAATACACGTTTCACTTTCTGCCTCCAGATCTGCATCCGAAATGATATAACAGCGTGTTTTTGCTTGACGTAAGTGTAGAAATTGATCACTTGCGACAACAAAAAAAATCGAGTTACTAAAAATCCAGCTACACTGTTCGATCAGTTTTGGACAAGGGCGTTATTAAAGAGTAAAATCCCGCTTTTTAGATATCAAATAATAGGTTTAATTGGAGAAGCTTATGTCTGTTACAACAGAGCAAAAAGCACAAGTTGTGCGTGATTTTCAGCGGGGTAACGGTGATACCGGATCCCCTGAAGTGCAAGTTGCACTTTTAACTGCTCGAATCAATGATCTGATTGATCATTTCAAAACTCACGTCAAAGATCATCATTCGCGTCGCGGACTGCTGCGTATGGTCGGCCGCCGCCGTAAGCTGCTGGATTATCTGAAACGCAATAATGAAGATTCTTACAAAACGCTGATCGATCGTCTCAGCTTGCGTAAATAAATTACACGCAGTTTTCTGATGCATGGATTTTCAGTATGTTGTAATGAAGATAGGCGAGTGTGACTGAATGGGAGTCTATTTGAGAAAAAGGATTATTAATTGAAACCTATCAAGAAAAGTATTACTTACGGGCGGCACCAACTGACACTGGAAACCGGAGAGATTGCGAGACAGGCGCATGGCGCAGTGATGGTGACCATGGACGATACAGTAGTACTGGTTACTGTGGTTGGCGCTAGAAACGTGATGCCGGGGCAGGATTTTTTTCCATTGACGGTTGATTATCAAGAAAAATTCTATGCTGCCGGCAGAATACCGGGCAGCTTTTTTAAGCGGGAAGGACGTCCGAGTGAGAAGGAAACGCTGACTTGCCGTCTTATCGATCGTCCGATCCGCCCGCTTTTTCCTGAAGGTTTTTATAATGAAGTGCAGGTCGTGGCTACGGTATTGTCCTCAGATGAGGAAGTGGATCCCGATATTCCTGCGCTCATCGGTACTTCAGCCGCATTAGTGCTTTCCGGTATTCCTTTTGATGGTCCGATAGGCGCGGCGCGCGTAGCTTATATCAATAACGAATATGTCTTGAATCCAACCACTACCGAACTCAAGGACACGCATTTGAATCTGGTTGTGGCGGGCACCCAGCAGGCCGTATTAATGGTTGAATCTGAGGCGCTTGAATTAACCGAAGAAATCATGCTTGGCGCGGTCGTGTACGGGCATGAACAAATGCAGACGGTTATTAATGCCATAAACGAACTGGCGGACGAAGCGGGTGTAACGACATGGGACTGGACGCCGCTCGAAAAAGACACTGCGCTGGAAGATAAAATTGCTCAGCTGGCCGAAGCTGAGCTGCGCCAGGCATTTAAAGTCAAACAAAAACAATCACGCACCGAAGCCATTGCGGCAGTTAAGCAGAAAACTATCGAAGCACTTGGTGTTGGCACTGAAGATGGACCAGGATCGAATGCTTTCGAGGAAGCCTTTTTTGCACTGGAGTCTAAAATTGTACGTAATCAGATTCTTGACGGTGAGCCGCGCATTGATGGCCGCGGAACACGAACAGTGAGACCTATTACAATTCGCAGCGGTGTTTTGCCCCGTACGCATGGTTCGGCGCTTTTTACACGCGGCGAGACGCAGGCGCTGGCTGTGGCAACACTGGGTACCACGCGCGATGAACAGAAAATTGACTCATTGCAAGGCGATTATTCCGAACGATTCATGCTGCATTATAATATGCCGCCTTATGCTACCGGAGAAACAGGCAGAGTAGGCACGCCAAAACGCCGTGAAATAGGTCACGGACGTCTTGCCAAACGTGCATTGGCTGCGGTACTGCCGTCGCAGGAGGAATTCGGGTATTCGTTACGGGTAGTTTCTGAGATCACTGAATCAAATGGTTCCAGCTCGATGGCTTCTGTTTGCGGAGGTTGTCTCGCGTTAATGGACGCCGGGGTTCCGATGAAAGCGCATGTTGCCGGCATAGCCATGGGATTGATTAAGGAAGGCAATCGCTTTGCAGTTTTAACCGACATTCTTGGCGACGAAGATCATCTCGGTGACATGGACTTTAAAGTAGCCGGCACCGATACAGGCATAACCGCCTTGCAAATGGATATCAAGATACAGGGCATTACGAAGGAAATCATGCATGCCGCACTTTTACAAGCGCGCGAAGGTCGTCTGCATATCCTGGACATTATGAAAGAAACCTTGCCGGTTAACCGTGAAAGTATCTCGGTGCATGCGCCGCGTATCATCAAAATCAAGATCAATCCGGAGAAAATACGTGATGTTATCGGTAAAGGTGGAGCAGTAATCCGTGCATTGACCGAAGAGACCGGAACAACGATTGATATTACCGATGATGGCCAGGTCACAATTGCCTGTGTTAGCGCAGAAAATGGTGAGCTTGCCAGAAAACGCATTGAAGATTTGACCGCAGAGGTTGAAGTGGGTCGAATTTATGACGGCACGGTACTCAAACTGCTGGATTTTGGCGCCATTGTCAGTGTGCTGCCAGGAAAGGATGGACTGCTACACATATCGCAGATTGCAAAAGAACGCGTTAACAATGTTACCGATCATTTAAACGAGGGGCAGGTTGTACGCGTCAAAGTCCTTGAAGCAGATGACAAAGGCCGGTTGCGCTTAAGCATGAAAGCCGTGTTGACTGACGAAGACAGCGATGTTGTTGAAGCAGCATCCGAAGCAACCACTGATGCCACAGGCGATCCACAATAGTACAGACATTTCTGCCATAATTCTTGTCTAGAAGTCTGTCGGACTTAAGCAATCTTAGCGAGCCGTTCTCCCATTGGCGCAGTAGATTAGTCTTTATGTCCGACAGACTCCCAGGAAGATGCTAACCGCATTTTCCGTAATAAAAAGCCTATACCATCAGCATTTTTTGAACCAAGGGTTTATTTCCACTGGGTCGTTATAACTGTTTCTACGGCTTTTCGGATTGGTATTCAGCTTCGCTTCTCACACGAAATTTGTGAATTATACGCCTACCGGCATGAAGGAATGCCGAAGCAAGTCGGACGATATATTCTTATCAAAATTCAAATTTTGGAATCAGTATCTTCTCTCGCTGGAGATGACAGAATGAGAGATTTAAAAAAACGAATTTTGAAATGGAATGGATATATTTCCGCGCTTCAGGATTTGTATAAGTTGCTATAACACGAAATAATTTTTCTACATCATTCAGTCAGTACGTTACGTAATCCAGAAAGCAGTACATAGGAAAGAGATAACACCTGTTTTTTTATTCAATTCCAGGAAGCTTGTCTTTTCAATGAAGTCAGGTTACTGTTTGTGTCCTCAGATTCTGTCGAGTTATTCATCGTAATATGATTGATACCTATGAAAAATGCATCAGCCTGTTTTCGCGGAGAAACGCCCGTATTTTGATTGTCGTCGAAGAGGACAAAGAAAAAATTTCGCTTTGGCGCCGGAAAGATAATCTGAATATAGAACTTGTGTCATTAAGGAACAATAAAGGCGAATGGAATTTAAAGCAGCTTGATATATTCCATAATAATCATGAAATTAGAGATTTCAGTAGCCTGCCTGCTGAGTATGATCTTATTATTCTGGATCAAATCTGCAATTCTCCATTGATCGGCACAAAAAAACATAACGCAGTCTGGAAAAATCGCCAGGAGATGTTCCGTGCGTTATCGAACAAAACAGCCGTACATGGCTGCATTATTCTTTTTTCAAACAATGCGGCATGCCTCAGAAATCCGTTTGCTTTTTTTTATGCGCTGATTAATCTTTTTACTCGTACCTTTTTATCAGGTACTTTCATTGTTCAATTAGCTAAAGAGCTAAAAATTGCGGGATTTTCACAATTAGCGTGTTTTTATGTCTATCCGGAGTTGAATACTTTCTCTAAGCTGATATCCGATGACAAAAAAGCTTTCCAGGATGCTATGACGAGTATGTATGGCTTGCCTTTAGATATATTCCGTCATCCGGAATTCTGGCTGCGCTGGCTGAGTTGTTATCTTCGATTGGATCGCTGGCTTTTGAACTGTAAAATGATATGGGTCAGGAAATGATTCAACAAATTCTGGATATCTTGTTTGAACAGCACGATTTCAGGGAAGAGAAAGATTATGCAATAAATGTTGTTGTCAGAGATCCTTTGTTAATAAAGATTTTTTTTAGACATGGCAATATTTATTTTATAAAAGCAGCGGCGAAACAGATAAGTGATAATGCCAGTTCCTTGAGTGAAGCAGCCGGCGCTAAAAACACAAACAACAATGTTTCGTCCTCAGGCTTCCACAAGATCATTCGTGAACATGCCGCACTTGAAGAATGCAGCAGACTGTACCCCGGTTTGATACCGGTGCCGGTTATTTTCGCAGAATCCGATCAATATGTGATTTTAGTTACGAAAAATATAAATCATACAGTTACCGGGTTAACTGAAATTTTTTTGACAGCCGGTCAGATACAGACATTTCTGACCGGACGTGAAAGAATGATTAAACCTAAGCATGTTGTTTCCAGTAATGATCACGTGCAAACTTTAAATCGGGCGTTGAATGTGTTGCCGGAGTATTTGCAGCAGGATATCCAGACTATTAGATTTCGTCATGTTTGGGACAGAATGCTGGAAGCTTTTCCGGTGATTCCGCAGCATGGTGATTTGGCAATCAACAATATGGCAAAGGCCTGTACAGGACTTATCCTGTTTGACTGGGAAGATTATGGTTTTGTAACAATCCCAGGCTTTGATTTATGTATATTACTTGTGTCCGGGTGTAATTTTGATTTGGCGAAATTAGTTTTACTGATAGAAAATGATATCCATAAAGTGAATGAGACATCTTTCTTATATCCGATAGTTCACGGAATGGGAATTCATATTTCCCAGCTAATGGATTTAATATTGATACAACTTATTATTTTTTATCAACTTAAAACCCAGCTTGGTTATGGTTCCGATGTGATTGCTAATACTGAAAGCCTGCTAAAGCAGTTGTCATTGTTTGTCTTAAACAAGGATAAAAATGACTTTGAATACCGTCAACAAATATAGAGAGGTTCACCGATTATGCAGGATCAGGAAAAGCTGGAAGAATATATCGATGATTTATCCGATCTCTTTAAAATCCGGGTGGATTTGTTCAAGCATCTGGCAACATTGAGCAGCGGCACCATTGTTGTTGTGGTGGCCTTTATCAGGGAGTTGCCTGAACATTCCTCTGCCACATTATTGACGCTATCGCTCGTGTCATTTGTACTGACCATAGTCCTTGCGGCCTGGGCTTCCTTTTTCACGCTCGGTTATATTTTAACCGCAAAGCAATATGCAGTCGGTGTGCAGTCTCTTGCGCACCTGCAAAAAGTAGAGAAAGGTCTTTCCATTGGAATATTTCCATTTGTGACTTTTGTTGTCGGTATGACAAGTCTGGTTCTGTTCGCGTTGTCTGCGGTTTAGATACCGTACTCACATCGCATTTCAAAAAACCAAGCTCCGGTTCTGTATCTTCCCGTATTCAGCTCATTACCACGGGAAGAATCATGTAAAAAAACCTTCCGCTGCCAGGCACAACGGAAGGTTTTTCTTTTGGCGCAGAACCAATAATTTCTGCTACGCCATGTTGCAATTAGAAGTTAAAAGTCCACTCCTGTGTCCAATCATCATTTGCATCCTTGAATGCGCCGACATAATCGACTACGTCAAAGAAGGCGTCATTAACCGGCGCGCCGCCGAGCGTTAAAGGCGATCCAAAAGCAGGCAGAAAACCGTTCAGCAGCGGGTCTTCCGTGCTGTTGCCGGGTTGCGATGTGAACCAGTCCGCCACCGAGAAAGTAGCGCCGTTGCCATCCTTGAAATTATTGGCACAGTTAACAAATGAATTAACCATGGTTAATCCACCGGAAAGATTGCCTGGCGCGCCAGCGTTCAGGAATGTGGCAGCACCATCGATTGAAATGCAGTCAGGAAATCCGGTAATAACGGTATTCCAGATATTCGCGCCTGTGCCACGGCGCAATAGAATGCCTTGCGTGGCGACCGGTGCACCGATGAAAGTCATGTTCGATAGTTTTGGTTTTGCGCGGGGCTCAATGTCGTTATTGACTTCATTATTGTCAGCTTCAATGCCGCGGTCGCCATCACTGGGCGCCTGTTTAACCAGGACAAACTGCGCTTTTCCGGTCCATCCGCTGCCCCAGTCGAAACTGTCATCACCGATATTGGTCAACACGAGATGTTTCAGTCCAACCGTTCCGCCGAACATTTCAACGCCGTCATCAACGCCTTCATGCACATGTACGAATTGGATCAGGGTACCTGCACCCACGCCGTTCAATGTCAAACCGTTCAGTTCTTCATCGGGGCGCACGGGAAAACCAGCAAAAAGTATCTGGGTGTACTTGACTACGCCGCTGCTTTCATTCGGGTTGTTACCGCCGAAAAATTCAGAAGTAATTGCTTCAAAAGGAATTTCACAAGGACTGACGCCGACGTTACAGCCGTTGACCGGCGCGTTGCCGGAAATCACCAGGCCGCCCCATTCACCGGCGGATTGCTGCAGTGGGCCGCTCATGACAATCGGATTGTCCGGTGTGCCTTCAGCAAAGATTTTCGAACCGCGCCTGACCCACAGGAAGTCAGCGCCTTGCTGGCCGAATATTTGAGTACCGGGATTAATCGTCAGCGTGGCGCTGTTGTGATTGTCGCCGCCGATAAATACCCCGCCCGACAATACCCACTGAATGTTTTTCGTCAGCGTGATATTCTGATTAATTTCGCCGCTCAGAACACAAGAGCCTGCGGCCGTGCCTGGCGTAGAGAAATTCGGACAGCCCTGAAACTGGTTGCTGACCAGCTGATCGACTGTAAAACGCAGCGGGCTGGAACCTGGAAGCAGTCTCAGTTTGGCGTAGAATTCATCCGCGCCGACGACAACGGATGGCACGTGCACTGCGGCTGTCGCCGAATCAAACACGACGCGTTGTTGCCCTTTGGCTGCCGGGATGGAAGCGGCATCGATTAATTGCAGTCCATCGCCGCTGATTTGCAGCTGCGCGCTGTAGAATTCTGAAGATGCGCCATTTAAAACTTCCACGATCGGCATATTGACAATGCCCGTTGCCGGATCGAATGTCGCCGTCGCTGCAAGACTGTCAGCGGCAAACGCGCCCAGCAGCACGGCCGAATAAATCGATAATCCTGCTTTATTATCTGTTAACCTCACCATCTTTTTCTCCAAATTAAACGTTGTGTGAACTATTGGTCAGGCAAATTTACCAATTTAATGTGACAATCGTGTTACATGATGGTGAATGAAGAAATATTTTTATCGCGCTGGAATAAGGCTGTATGAGATTGAATAATGGGTTATAAAAAACTGGACTTTTGAGCGTGTGTATATAATCGATCTACGAATAAACGAGGATTTATCGATATGCCAATCACTTTGAATCACACTATTGTTCCTGTGTATGACAAGGAAAAAACAGCGCGTTTATATGCACGTATTTTCGGGTTTGAATATATCGGCGCGTTCGCGTCATTTATCGTGGTGCGGGTTAATGAAACGTTGTGCCTCGATTTTGCAGTGAGAGAACAATTTGAATCGCATCATTATGCGTTCAAGGTTTCGGATGATGAGTTTGATCAGATACTTGCGCGTATAAAAGTGGAAGGTATTGCCTATGGCAGTAGTCCGTATGATCCCGGGAATATGGAAATCAATCATAACTACGGCGGTAGAGGCGTTTATTTTCGTGATGAAAACGGACATCTGCTGGAAATACTGACCGTAGATTATGAAATAAACGTTACTGCGTAATTCTGTCTAATTATTGATTCTGCGGGTGAATTTTGGATTGTGCGCTGCTTACAGGATGCCGGCGTCAACTATGATCTTCGGTATAACGAATTCCTGTGATGACATAGCGTGTCCGTCCAGCAGGGCGTTGCACGGTTACTTCATCGTCAAGTTTTTTTCGCATCAGCGCACGGCCTACTGGTGAGTCCATACTGATCCAGCCCTTCTCGACGCTGAATTCATCGGGACCGACGATGCGGTAAGTCACATATTGTCCATCTTCATCTTCAAGTTCAACCCAGGCGCCGAAGAATACCTGCTGCGGATTGTCGGGCGGTTGATCGACCACAATAAGTTCATCAAGACGCTTCTGCAGATAACGGATACGCCGGTCTATTTCACGCAGCTGCTTTTTGCGGTAAATATATTCAGCATTTTCGGAGCGATCGCCTTCAGCTGCCGCGGCTGACAATGCCGCTGTCACTTCACGACGCTTCACCCATAAATCTTTTAGTTCCTGACTAAGTGTGGTATAGCCTGGTCTTGTGATATACGCTGAACTTTTTGGTTGCGGCGGGCAATAGCGGGTCATGTAGATTTTTCCGACATGGGATGAAGGCAAGAAGGTGGTGATGTTAATCAAAATTGTTGATTTGCTTGATGCGTCAGCTTTGGAATTTTACGCTATGTGGCTGCGCCAAACGCATTGATCCGTTCATTTTTTCGTATTCTATGCGCAGCGTATTTTACCATCTGGCAGCTCGAGAAAGATTTACGAGACGATATTGTAAATCAACCGCTGCGACTATCGTAGAACTTGAGACGCTACAGATTGAACCTGATTGTATTCCAGATGATCCGTATAGGCATGTTCGCTCTGATCTTGTGTCTCATCTGTGCCTATTATCAGAAATGGTGTTTCGCCGAATCAGCCGGTCGCGCCAGGGTCGGAGGCAATCGGTCAGTTTCTCGCGTACTTGCATGGGCGCCCGATAGAACCAGCCACTCCAGCCCTTGCGGACAATAGTGATCAGCAAATCATTCACGATATGATCGCTCCAGTTCGCCTTGTGCCGTGAGGCGCCAGCGAGGAAGTCGTAACAGGGGACTTGCTCCTCGATCAGACGCTCGAACACCATGCTACGCAGAGCGTTGCCGACGTTGTCGCGGACATGGGCTGGATCGAATCCCTCCTGGAGAAGCAGAACACAGCCGTCCAGTTGGAAGCAGAACTGCTGCGCAACGATGCGATCGTCGAGTTTAAGGTAGTAAAAGCGAAGCCAGTCTCGGGCAAGAAAGCGCGCAGCCATGTCTTGATAGAACGCGCACTTTTGGGGATCGACAAAGACTCCGATCTGATTCTTCAGCCTCCAACGGCCGGCATGCTGCGTGAACAAGGTTTCCAGACCCAGACTCAACGACTCTGCCGTGTCATGAAGACCAAAATGGACAGTGTACTGGTCGACGAGTCTGCGTCTTGTCGATCGCAGCGCGGTGCGAAAGCGCGCGGGTAGAGAAGCAAGGAGGGCCTCATAGGTACTTGGCATTCTCCGCACCGGACAAGGTGAGATCGCGATGTCCACGTTATCGCCACGTGCCTGAAAAAACGACAATATCGCCTTGGCGGTTGTCGACTTCTCCGTCACCTGATTGAGCAGTAGCGCATTCCAGGGGAGAGCGCAGACCGCTTCGAGCAGAGCAGTCGCGACATCTGCGGTTTGGTCGCGATCGAGCAGAAAGCCGACATGGTCGGTTTCCGAGGTGCCGTCGCCGATGAAGCAAAGAGTGCGCAGCATCGATTTAATCCCGCTCTTTCGTTCCATTAATGGGGCGACACCGATCACCCTGTTACCATCTCGAGCTACAAGAATGCGCAGTTCGGCTGACGGTTGATATGCGATCCACCAGGCGTGCAACCATTCATGCGACAGGAAAGGATTCGCATCTGCTGACCGCGCGAGGAGCTTGGTCCAAGCCGGCGCCAGCTGCGCGAAGCCTTCCGTGTCTCGAATTTCATCGACGACGATCATCGTTTTGTCCGCTATAAGGAATTTGCGCTTGCGAAGGCCCTAAATGGATGGTGTGCCAAATGTCTTGGTCTTGGTCGCCGCATGCGAATAGGCGAATAAATAACATTTCGTTAAAGCTAATTATACGCAAACCGGATGTCTGGGTAAATTGGCCGCCAAACCAAGGCACGGGGTGCGGGTGATCGCAACGGTTTGTGCATTACGTCTTTTGATTCCGGCTTGTTTGATCAGAAAAATGGGGATGGCGCGCGAAGTAACCTGCAATACGAGTGAGAGTAGTTGCGGGCGGGTAGTGGATAAGCATTCACAGCGGAATCGGCAGTAAAAGCATACATTGCCGAACGGGAATATTGGGAATAAAGTGATCGACCGGGTGAACAACCGTCAGCGTTATACACCGCAAATTGTACGAAGGACAGAATAATCTTCGCTGCTTGAAGGAAAAGGCGGCCAGCTTTTCATGGGACAGTCGGCACAACGCAGATGCAGAAAAGCATGTGCTAAAACGCCACATTCAAGAAAGACTGACTACTGTTTCAGCGACATAATCCGGGCGGGAGTGTTTAGATTGAAATCAGGAAAAATGAACGGCAGTGATTAAGTCATCCGTTGCTGTATTGCCGGACGGTTTTGGAATTATTGATAAACGTAGAATGCGAAACGTCATATCCGTAATACAGCGGATTAATCCTGCGAGTCCTTATAAATAATAAATCAAAGTCTCGAACGAAATACTAGAAACACCAAGCAGAATAAAGAAAAAGGGCATTACAGCCTATCTTCGTTGCAATAATCCTTAGGCAAATTTCGGATAGATTCAGCAGCAGTAAATATTGCATGAAAATATCTGGGATTCTGTTGCCTGTTGATTTGCGGCAGCTGATCAGGTTTGTGAGTAAAAAATAACAGCGCAGGCTTGTTGCCGATCGTTAATGGATAATTCTGCTTAAAGATCTCAATTCGGGCGGGTTAGTCAAATCTGTTTTGTTAAAGCTGAACATGAAAAAGAAAGTGTAGCCATTATAAAAAGTTTCCGCCGTGTACGGTTTTGTTGTGTGCATAAAGCGACTCGATGGCAATTCATAAATATCGAGGTGGAAGTTTGTATAGCCTGTTTGGTTCTGTGATTTATAGATGGCTAATTCGGGCAGTGAAATCGGGATAAAAGATCCGCTGACGGGAGGTATGCCGAAAAATGTTTCGCCGAATTCCGTTCCCAGTGCATTGACAGTGACATTGATTTTATACTGAGCATTTTCGGTATTGTCGACTATATATCCCTGCCTGCCCAGCCAGCTGCTGATCATTTCTCCAACAAACGGGTTATCCGGAGTCAGTCCGGTAGTATTCAGTGATATTTTTGCGCCAGCAGGAATGTGTAGCTGCAAATCACTTTGTTTTGACAAACTCCTGGCTATCGCTTCACTATGCAGTAATTGTTCAATGGGTGTTCTTGCCGAATTCGTGATTTTCTGCGTTGATGAACAGGCTGATAATGACAATAGAAATATTGCTGCTATAAAAATGAAATGCGTTCTTGCTTTGAAGACCATTTTTTGACCTTTTGATTATTTTTAATATCGGAAAACAGTAACATAAAATAGAACATGCAGCAAACTGACCGCTTATTGCAACCTCCGGTTTGAGATTTTTTCTGCGTGCGCAATGTTGTGTTTCTTTATCAGTCACTTACAAATTGAGTCGATGTTTGTTTGACAGGTTAATTTGTCGTGCGACGTTCTTATGCTGGCTTACGCAGACGATGACTCACCCAGAGCGATGCGGAAAATAGCAACAGCGCGCCACCTTGGTGTGCTGCGGCCAGATGAATCGGTACCACATGCAACAGTGTGGTGACGCCAAGTGTGACTTGGATGATCAGCATCAATAGGAACAGATGGCAGGCCAGTTGCGTCGTTTTTGGCAGGCTGGCGCGCATCGCTTTGTACCAGAACAGCGGAATGGTGAAAATGAGTACCCACGCAATCATGCGATGATCAAACTGTACCGTGGTGATGTTTTCAAAGAAATTACGATACCAGGGCTCCAGTATGAACAGATCCGGCGGAATAAAATGACCGTTCATCAACGGAAAAGTATTGTAGGCCAGTCCGGCGCGTATTCCCGCTACAAATCCACCGGATAAGACCATAATAAAAATTAACCAGGACAATCCATGGGAGAATCGACGCAGACTGTCCATACCTTGATCAGCTGCGGCAGGTGGCGATAACAATCCCAACGCAACCCAGAACATGGCCGCAAATATGACAAATGCAAGTCCCAGGTGCGCTGTCAACCGATACTGGCTGACATGCGGATTGTCGATCAGACCGCTCATTACCATGTACCAGCCCATAAAACCCTGAAGTCCGCCAAGTACGAAAATTCCGGTAAGCTTAAGACCAAGCGGTTTGTCGATATTCTTTTTGATCAGGAAATATACAAACGGTATGAAAAATACAATGCCAATCAGTCGCCCTAGCAGCCGATGAAAGTATTCCCACCAGAAAATCGTCTTGAATTCTTCAATGCTCATACCTTTGTTGATCTGCTGGTATTGCGGCGATGTACGATATTTGTCCAGCAATTCGTCCCATTCAGCCTGGCTGATGGGGGGGAGAGTGCCAACCAGTGGCTGCCATTCGACGATTGACAGTCCTGAATCCGTTAATCGTGTTACGCCGCCGACCACAACCATGGCAAAGACCAGGGCGCAGCAAATAAGTAGCCAGATTGCAACAGGTTTTTTTTCTGAGTTCATGGAAAATACGATTAGAAATTTAAAAATGTCACTGTTTTATTGTTTAGATCGAATCAAACGTTGTTTTTCCCGTTCCCATTCTTTCTGTTTCTCAGATTCCCGTTTGTCATGCAGTTTTTTACCTTTCGCAAGGCCGATTTCGAGCTTGATTCTGCCCGTTTTGTAGTGCATATCCAATGGAATCAGCGTATAGCCGGCACGTTCAACTTTGCCAATGAGTCGCTTTATTTCCTCATCATGCAATAACAGCTTGCGTGTTCTGACCGGATCAGGAAGAATATGAGTTGAAGCTGTTTGCAGCGGACTGATGTGACAACCTATCAGGTATAATTCAGCGTTGCGGATGATAACATAGGACTCTTTCAATTGAATGCGACCAGCCCGAATCGCCTTGACTTCCCAGCCTTCCAGCACCAGGCCTGCTTCGTATTTTTCCTCTATAAAATAGTCGTGGAATGCTTTCTTATTTTGAATAATGCTCATTCAGGCGGCGCCAATTTTTTTAAAAAAGGTGATTATTCTTTCAATTTTGTGTATTTTATCAGCTTTTCAGTAATGAACCGCAAATAAGCGAAGTGGCTTCCTGTTATGGCAGAAATCGAAAAAACAGTTTTAGTACCCTATTCAGCGGAAAAGATGTTTAATCTGGTGGATGATGTTGCGAAGTATCCGGAGTTTCTTCCCTGGTGCGATGGGTCGACGGTGATCAAACAAAGTGAAAATATCACGCACGCAACCGTCAATATCAATTATCATCATGTTAAGCACAGTTTCTCAACCGAAAACAAACGTAATCCGCCAGTACTTATTGAAATGACTTTGCTGAATGGTCCGTTTGAGCATCTGGATGGTCACTGGCGTTTTATTCCTTTATCCGACGAGGCCTGTAAAATTGAATTCCGTTTGCACTACACCTTTTCACACAAGATTCTGGAAAAGCTGGTAGGCCCGGTGTTTCATATGATAGCTAATAGTTTTGTGGAGTCATTTATCGAACGCGCTGACGCTGCTTATGGGGAATAGTCATCAGGGCAATGCGGCAACAATGATAGAAGTGGAAGTTGTTTACGCGCTGCCGTCGCAGCAGATACTTGCAAAACTGAAGGTTCCGTCGGACACAACGCTTGAACAGGCTATTCAATTGTCAGGTATTACGAAACATTTTCCAGAAATTGATTTAAGCAGAAATCGAGTCGGGATTTTTGGCAAACTTGTGAAAACAGAAACTATTGTGTGTCCGTACGATAGAATAGAAATTTATCGTGGACTGTTAATTGACCCTAAAGAAGCCAGAAGATTACGTGTAGCAGGAATCAAAAGTAACCAATAAGGGGTTATTTGCTTCTAAAAGGCTTATTTCTTATCGGCGAGGAGATGTCATGAGAGTGCTGCATTTTTTGCTGATAATCGTTTCAACCAGTTTGTTCTCATGGCATGTTGTCGCGCAATCGATTGTCTATCGTGGTTTTGAGTGCTCAAACCCGATGAATGCCGGTGATCCGACGCCAACTAACATACCAATTGAAAGCAGATTTGAAGTCGTTGAAGAACTTGACAACGGAATATTTCGTTTAAGATTGACCGGTGGTTTACCAAGATTTGTTGAAGATAATCAACGAATTTGTATTGACAGTGACACGGCGATTGGTTTTGTTGGAACACCTGAGTCTATCACAGCGGGCGGATTGCCATTAAGACTGGATAGCGTTGATGCGGTGGCTTATTTTAACGGGCATGACCTGGTTATAATCGTCAGTTCAATTTATACTGATTTGAGCCAATCGCGCGGTACTTTTTCTTCATTCAGCACCAGTCGCATTCAACCGGTAACGAATATGCTGCTCTTCGATTATGATAATGAGGCCGCTTTCTTCAAGCTGGAAAAGGTTATTCACAACAAGGGTTTTGTGCATACCAGCGGATCGACAGGATCACCGACACCCTTTGTAGAAATCATCATTCCATCCTTTACAGCAGCAGGATTATTTGATCCGCCCCTGATTTTAACACCGCCATCAAACATCATATATCGATTTGAATAACCAATCTTTTAATCCAGTAAACTGCTTCCGGAGAGTTAAATAAAATCAAACAAAGACAGACGCGTAACTGTCGTGAAGGATTTCTGTGCCGCTTCCAGATAAACCTGTCGCTTGTTCAATTCCGATATCGCTTGGGCGAAATCCACATCACGCAATTCTGAAAGCCTTTTTTCATACTGGATTTCGAGGTCGCTTCCTTGGCTATTGAGTGCTTCGATCTCCTGCATTCTTGACCCAACCGAGGCGCGTGTCGTCAGGATTTGCTCAAGCCCACTGTCCAAGTTTTGCAGCGCTGAATTCAGACTGTTTGTTAATCTTGCGCCGCCGCCTGTCTGTTCTCTGACGGGTGTTTCCAAAGCAGTAATTAAATCACCAATGGTTTTGAAAATGCTCTGATTAGTGCTCGGAGAAACCGTGAACGTGTCTCCAGCAGCGGGAGTGTTGCTGATACTGAATTGCAAGCCATCAAACTGAATAACATCGTTTCCAGTAAAAGCATTACCAGTGGATAATGTCGTTCCTGTTGTTAAATTCACAACATCATAAGTTAAACCACCAGCGCCGGAAGAAAATGTGATCTCGTAATTATGCCCGGTAAGATTGGCCGGATTTGTAACTGAACCTGCATTGATAATTCCACCGCCGGTATTAACAGGATTTGCGGCTGCGGTGAAGATGCCATTGCCATTTTTGATTCGCTCAAAAACATCTGTACCGGAATTGCTGATCGCTATTTGGCGGGTTGAACCAATCTGACTTAAACGTTGCCCCTGATCGCCATGATATTGAACGACCAGTCCGGAATGGGTGAAAGGCTGTGATTTCGCCTGAAAACCGGAAAACAGGTAATTTCCTGTGCCGTCCGTAATGTTCGCTTGCCCCATTAGCGCTTCAAACCGGCTGCGGAGTTCGGTGGCCAGACTTTTTCGATCCGAATCTGTTAAGGCTGTATTGCCTGCCTGCACAGCTACTTGACGGATATCTTGCAGATTTGCAGAAATATTATTTAAAGTTGTTTCAACTAATCCAAGGGAAGCAACAGCATGACCACGATTTATCGAATACTGCGTATTGATTGATGCCGCTTGTGACAGACTGACTGTCTGTGCCGCTGCAATTGGATCATCTGATGGCGTTAAGATACGTCGGCCTGTTGATAATTGTTGCTGTGTTTTGACTAAGGCTTCTTGCTGCTGCAATATTGTGGCCGTGCCCGAATCAAACATTCCACTGGTACTGACACGCATAGATGTAATCCTTTTACTTTAACCCTTAATTCCGTATTTTTCTGACTGATTAACCAATTCGAAGTATGGAATCAAAAAGTGAATTGCTGATCTCGATAACTTTGCTTGCAGCCTGAAAGGCTTGCTGAAAACGCAACAAATTAGCTGCCTCTTCATTCAGGTTGACACCGGATAACGCTTCTATGGAACGCTTCGTTTGAGTGACCAGATTGGCTTGCACTGTGCTGGTAACTTCAAGGTCGCGAGTTTTGTTGCCAATTAAACTGACCATTTGTCCGTAAGCTTCTTGAAATGATGCTGTTCCATTCGCCATAGTGCTTTTCGTTTGCAGCTGGGCTAGTAACAAAGCGTTACGATTGTCAGCAGTTCCTCCGTTGTTAGGTTTAATGGAAAATATATCGCCAGCGCCTGGCTGACCTTCGATTTTAACAGTCCATCCATTGAAGCTAATGTCAGCACCTTCAGTATAGACAAGATTTGTTGCCGGTAATCCGGTGCCTGTTCCGGCAACATCGAACTGGCCATCATAAGGGGAGTGAAAAGTAATAGTAACCGGCTGTTGCAGATCTGGGCTCAACGGTAGAGGGTTAATGCTGCCTGCACTAATCGTGGCATTGCCTATGTTGGACAATGCGGCTTCGGTACGAATGGGTGCTGCAGCTGCTATTTTCGAAGTATCTGAAATATTAACGGAAATATTTTTAGCGCCATTGATCGTCGGTTGAATTAGAAACCTTTCATGCGTATTGATTATCGCGCTGGTAATTCTGACGCCATCCATAATTAATGGCGATCCCGTTGATGGGGTCGTGGCTGTATTGACCGAGTTGTTATCGGATAATCGGGTCAGACTATAGTTCGTACCGTCGTAAGAGAATCGGTAATCACTTGTTGTTAATTCATTAACATTGCTGATGTCAACTGCGATACTGGATGCTGGATCATTGAGTACAGACGATAAAACCTGTGGTTGAGGTACAGTAAAAAAATCAGTCCCCAGATTACCATTTAGATCCATTCCTGAGCGATGTTGATCATTAAACATTTGCGCCATGCTGATAGCGATTCGACCTAATGCGTTTTGCGCCTCATTCAGCGACTCTCCGCGAAAACTCAGGATGCCACCCAGGCTTCCACCTTGTATTTGATTTTCGGGTAATATAATCGTTTTGCTGCCAATATTGATACCGATGGTCAGTTCCTGAGGATTATCATGCGATACTATCGCTTTCAACGGCATTACATCGGTGCCAACGACAACTGCCTGGCCTGTGCCAATAAAAACGTTGTATGTGCCGTCCCTTTGTTTTACTACATCAGTGTTTATAAATTTGCTCAGTTGATTAATAAGTTCATCGCGTCGATCGTGTAAATCATTTGCCGGTTGGCCAGCAGCTGATCCTTCGGCCAGCATGATATTATGATTCAATTTTGCGATCTGTCCGGTCAGTGAGTTAATCTCACTAACTGTGCTTTTAATTTCAGTATTGATTCCATCGCGCATTTCAGATAATTGGTGATCCAGACTATGCAGGCGCGAAACCAGAGAATCAGCATTGCTGATCATAGTCTGGCGCGAGGGCACTGAAGAAGGGTTGGACGCGACATTATTGACACCGTTAAAAAAATCTTGTAGCGACGGCGACAATCCGGCAACAGGATCGGCCAGAAGGTTATCAATTCGACTGATCTGATTGTAGTGTGCAGTTTGTTGACTACTTTGCGATTGCACCTGAATCAGTTGTGTAGTCAGAAACTGGTTGTGAAGGCGCTTTACGGTTGTGACATTAACACCGTTACCAATGAAGCCTGCCCCCGTAGATTGCGGAATACTAGTGCTCTGGATGACTTGTTGTCTTGAGTACCCTGATGTGTCGACATTTGTAATGTTATGGCTTGTGGTAAGCAAGTTGGCCTGCGCCGCATTCAACCCTGAAACACCGGTTCCTAGTATATTGCCCATTGCTTAAATCAAATCCTAAAAATTTTTGAAATAAATATTTCCTTATAGACCGTCCGATATATCAAATCAACAAACAGCGCGTAAGAAATCCTTGAGACCTTTGTTATAAAATTCCAGAATAGTAAAAACAATGAGTTATAAACTCCAATATGGACTTTTGCAAAAGTCTTTCCTTATGTTTGCTTTGCCATGTATAGTTGACACTTATTGTGTTGTAACGGCAGGGAAAGTTAATAATTAAATAACATTATGATTGTGCAAAGCCGGATTATTCAAAATTCGCATCAGCTTATTGCCATATTGCGGATCGGTTGCATATCCTGCCCTTTGAAGGCCGTATGCAAATTCGGCAGCACTTTGTGTATTCAAAACATTAGCGTATCTTGGGTTTTTAGAGAGTAGATTCGCATAATCACGAAAACCTTCTTCATAAGAACTATAGGCACGGAATTTTTCTACTGTTTTTTGAGGAATACCGTTGACGTACTCAGTTGTTACAGTTTCAACTGTTTCGCCTTGCCAGCTATTTCCAGCTTTGATGCCAAACAAGTTATAACTTGGAGAATTATCAGGGCGGCGTATTTCATGTTTGCCCCAACCACTTTCGAGTGCAGCCTGCGCCAGCATGAAATGCGCAGGTATCCCGGTTGATGCCGATGCGGCACTGGCGTGAGGCATGAGTGTATTGATAAAGTCGGTTGTTTTACTGAATACGGTGTTTGATGTTGTTCTTATTGCTTGTTGATCTATGAAAATATTATTCGGGTTGTCAGCTAATGAAGCATTATTTTCATGCGATGAAATTTTCGTGGCCTCTTGTTCGGAAGACCATAGCTTGTAAGATTTATCGACAGCTGTAGTTGAAACATCAATATTTCTGTTAGCAGATGCATTCGCATTGGGTGGTGTTTGATTTATTGGCCAAGGTCGATTTACTTGATTAATTTGTGGTAGTACTGAGCGTCCATCAGGTTCGTCATGTGAATAAGGTACAAATGGTTTGTTCTCGATCAATTTTGATAAAGGCGCTGCCTGGTCGGATTCACCGAAAGTACGCGTCAATTGCTCGACCATCATGTCGGCGAGTCCTACGCCTTTGGAGGCAAGCGTTTGTGATAACTGCTGATCATACATTTCGGTGTAAAACTGGGTCTGCTGGCTATCGATCAATCCGCTTTTAATTGTCGCATCACGCATGCTTTTAACGAGCATATGGAAAAACAAGGCTTCAAATTGCTTTGCCGCTTCCCGCAGCGCTTTTTTTGAGTCGTGATTTGACAACAACTGCAGGTCATCAATGCTTTTGCTATCAATAGCAAGTTTACTGGTGAAATCGAGCGAATTCATCATGGTTATAAAGATCCTTATATGACTTCCAGCTCGGCGCGCAGCGAACCTGCGGCCTTAAGTGCCTGTAGTATTGATAATAAGTCTTGTGTGGTCGCGCCGATAGCAGTCAGTGCTTTAACCACCTCGCTCAGGTCTGCCCCACCAGGCAAAAACATCAAATTGCCTTCATCGCTGCGTATTTCGACCTGCGCGCGCTGTGCAACAACCGTTTCGCCGCGCTCGGCAAATGGGCCGGGTTGACTGATGACCGGCTCGCTATTGATGATGATGGAAAGATTTCCATGCGCTATGGCACTGGGTTCCAAAGTTACAGATTGATTCATGGCAACGGAGCCCGTGCGGGAATTAACGATTACTTTTGCAGCATCTCTTGCAGGTGTAATATTCAGACTTTCGATTTGTGAAATAAACATTACGCGCTCACTTGTATTGGGTGGTGCTTTTACTTGAATGAGCCGGCCATCGATTGCAGATGCTCGTCCCGGATAAATAGTGTTGATAGCGTCAACGATGCGCGTAATTGTCGTAAAATTGGTGGAGTTGAGCTCCAGGTGAATATGCTCCTCTTGCCCCAATGAAGAAGGAACGGCGCGTTCAACAGTAGCGCCGCCACTGATTCTGCCGGCATTCAAATGATTGATCTGCACACTGCTGCCCGCTGCGGCCGCACCGGCGCCACCGACCATGACATTGCCTTGTGCTATGGCATAAACCTGATTGTCGGCACCTTTTAACGGTGTCATCAGCAATGTGCCGCCGCGTATGCTTTTGGCATTACCCATGGAAGAGACGGTCACGTCTATTTGCTGGCCGGGGCGAGCAAAAGGGGGTAGGGTGGCAGTGACCATTACAGCTGCGACATTGCGTAATTGCAGATTTGTTCCGGGTGGAAGATTTACGCCTAATTGCCCCATCATATTGATAATGCTTTGTACTGTAAAAGGTGTCTGTGTTGTTTGATCGCCGGTACCGTCCAAACCCACAACTAAACCGTAACCGATTAACTGGTTGTTTCGGACACCTTGAATAGAGGCCAAATCCTTGATAAGTTCTGCTCGGGTGAAGCCAGGAATAAAAAGAATAGTGATCAATATCAAGGAAAAAAATTTATTATGATTCTTCATGGCATTGATCTCCTGATTATTTTCGAGCAGCAATAAAAAATTTAGAAGGGCGAAACATTCAGAAAGAAACGCGATAGCCAACCCATAGTTTGCGCCTCGTCGATATAGCCATTTGATCGATATTCGATACGCGCGTCAGCGACCTGCACAGACGAAACAGTATTGTTGATGATATTGATTGGATTGATAACGCCTGAGAGGCGAATAAATTCATGACCCTGATTAATGCCGACCTGCTTTTCTCCGCTAACGAGTAAATTACCATTCGATAAAACACCAAGGACGGTTACTGCAATAGTGCCGGTGAAATCGTTATTGCTGGAACTCGCTCCTTTACCGTCAAACTTATTATTTGATGCTGCTTCAAGTTCAGTACCGCCAAGAAAGTTTAACGGCACTCCAAGGATGGCTGTCGGTATGGAAAAATCAATGCTGCCAGAACGGTTAACATTGCTGCCAGAGCTTTTTCGCGCATTGGTTCTTTCGTTAAGCGTTACGATGATTGTGTCGCCAATGCCACGTGCGCGTCGATCTTCAAATAAAGGCGTGTAGCGTCCCCCCGGCATGTTCGCGACAGATTGAAAGATACCGCCGCCGCTCGTTGCACTCATCACGGGCGATTCCGGCGGTGGCATGGTGAAGGGCTGATGGGTACGCGTTGAAGGTGTCATTGTGCATCCGGATAGCAAAATGAAAAACAGCAACATAAAAAAGCGCAGTTTGTCATTTTGTCGCCATAAATTGTCTGCCATTAATCGCTCCGGGAATTATCCGTTGTCTATAATTGCGTTAATCGCTGCAGCATTCGATCAGATGTTTCTATAGATTTGGAATTTATTTCGTATGCACGTTGCGTTTGAATCATGCCAACCAATTCTTCTACTACATTAACATTGGATGTTTCTACAAAACCCTGGTTAAGCAATCCCAGTCCATTGGTTCCAGGCGCATTTGGGGTGGCCACGCCACTGGATGCTGTTTCCAGATAAAGATTTTCACCCATCTTCTGCAGACCAGCCGGATTAATGAAGCTCGCGAGCTGGATATTGCCGACTTGTATGGGTGTCTGTGCTCCGGGAACCAGCGCTGAAACGGTGCCGTCGCGTGCAATAGTAATACTTAACGTATTCGGTGGAATGGTAATGGCGGGCTGTACGACGTAGCCACTGGATGTTACAAATTGTCCGTTAATGTCAGACTGAAATGCGCCGTCCCGGGTGTAGGCGGTTGTGCCGTCCGGCATCAATACCTGGAAAAATCCTTCACCTTGAATCGCGACATCACGCGAGTTTCCGGTTTGTTGCAGATTGCCCTGCGTGAAAATACTCTCTGTAGCGACAGGCCGTACACCAACGCCAAGTTGCAGCCCGGAAGGGATCTGTGTCTGCTGAGACGACTGCGCTCCGGGTTGACGTATTGTCTGGTAAAGGAGATCTTCAAAAACCGCGCGTGCACGTTTAAATCCGTTTGTACTGACATTAGCCAGATTGTTGGCGACAACATCCATTTTAGTTTGTTGTGCATCCAGTCCTGTTTTTGATATCCATAATGAACGTATCATAGTTTTTACTCCGATTGTCTCTAATAATTTAACAGTAATTGCTGCCTGACAGCTTATGCTCTGACTACCAGGATTTCGCTGGCCTGTTGAGCATTGCGATCAGCGCTTTCCAGCATTTTCATGTACATATCGAATTGACGAGCGAGGGAAATCATGCTGACCATTTCATGAACAAGATTAACATTACTGCCTTCAAGCGCGCCGTCCACCAATGTGACATGTGCCGCCGGTAATGGAATCGTGCCGTTTTTCATGCGAAATAGCCCATCGGCTCCTTTAACAAGCTGATCTTCAGGTGGATCGACCAGTTTAATACGACCTGCAGTGGCGACTGTATTAGGCAAGGGTGTTATTGGAACAGCAGAGACTGTACCGTCTTTTGCAATGGTGATGCGGTTTTCCAGTGGCACTGTAATGATGCCGTTGTCGCCTTTGATATTTATTCCATTGTGCGTTTGTAAAATTCCGGTTGGACTGACTTGAAGACTGCCATTACGCGTATAGGCTTCTTCGCCATTTGGCAGCTGTACTGCAATCCAACCTGATCCGCGGATCGCGACGTCCAGGTTTCTGTCTGTCTGTTGGATGGGGCCCGGCGTGAAATCCGCGCCGGTTGTTGAGTCTACTACGAAAGCGCGTGTCGGAAGTCCGTCACCAAATACGGGAACGGCGCGAAATGCGTTTGTTTCCGTGCGATAGCCAGTAGTGGATACATTAGCCAGGTTGTGCGATACAGTTGCTTTATGATGTAGCGCGTGAACTGCTCCTGACATTGCGGTATAGATTAAACGATCCATTTTAACTGTCCACTTCAGTGATTATGCCTTGTTATAGATTGACCAGAGTCTGCAATAGTGCATCTTGAGTCTCAATGGTTTTGGCATTTGCCTGATAAGTTCGCTGAGTTGTAATCATGTTGACCAGTTCAGCTGTTAAATCAACGTTTGAATCTTCAATGGCTGATGATTGTAATACTCCAAGAATTCCAGATCCGGGTGCACCGATCAGCGGTTGACCTGCTGCGGGGGTTTCAAGCCAAAGATTGTTTCCAATAGGTTTCAGGCCTTGTGGATTCGTAAAATTAGCTAAAGCGATTTGTCCGAGTGTTCTGGATTCTCCGTTAGTATAGTTGCCGCTGATTAAACCTTCGCCATCAATGGTGAAACCAGCCAGCGTTCCAGAAGAGAAACCATCCTGAGTAATTGCGTTGACGCCAAACCCGGTACCGAACTGCGTTGAATTGTTCAAATCGAAAGTGAAATTGAGCGGTGATGTTGCGCCAAGCATCGGATTTATTGTTGCCAGATCAACCGATACGGCGATAGGTGTTGCGGGTGCGGTCAAAACGCCATTACTATCGAAAGTTACTGCCTGGGATGCGCCGCCTCCAAGCGTAACGCCAATAGGAACGCCCGCGGCTGTTGATGCACCGTCAACTGTTGCATACATATCCCAGGAGTTAGCCGCATTTTTCTGGAAATACAACGAGAAAACATGCGCATTTCCCAGGCTGTCGTAAATAGTACCTGACGTGGTGCCATTATAGGTCGTTGGGTCTGTAGCATCAAAAGTCGGTAACGGTGCAGGTACATTCACGCGGGAATCCAGATTGAGCTCCAAGGCAAAACTTGAAGTCGAATGAGGCTGTAGTGCGGCTGTCGAAACTCTCAGATTGGTCGGTGCGGAATTGAGTATATTACCGTTTACGTCTGCTGCATAACCGGTCAGGTTCAATTTGGAATTATTAACAATGAAGCCGCTGTCGTCGAGGCGGAATTGGCCGTTGCGGCTATAGGATGTCGCGCCGCCATCACTCATACGGAAAAATCCATTGCCATTAATTGCAATATCCAGCGGATTGCTGGTGGCTGTAATATTGCCTTGTGTAAACTGTTGGGAAACAGCTGCCACCTTAGCGCCCAATCCTCTGTTTTCGCTTGATGCCCCCGTTAGTGAATTTGCATATACATCGCTGAATTGTGCATGTGATTGTTTGAATCCTGCTGTATTGGCATTTGCAATATTGTTACCAATGACATCAAGGCTTTGCGTTGCTACGCTGAGACCGCTTAGTCCGTGCTGGAAACCCATAATTTACTCCTTGCGCTAAAAAATCTGTTTAATATCAGCCATGCCGAAAAGTCCAAGTTTGCCCATGTCGAGCACTGCATCATGTTCACCAGGTGAGACGCTGTTGACCAAGCCAAGCGCGAGGGGACTGGCCGTGATTTCCTGGTCACCCTGTTTTGCGTTGATGGCAAAAGTATAATTACCATTGGCTGCGCTGGCGCCATTGTTGGTCATGCCATCCCATAAGAATGTATTTACACCGGAAGATTGTGCGCCGAGCTCCAAGGTACGTACTGCAATACCTGAGTTATCCAGAATAGTAACGCTTAGCTTGTCAACCGGTTGAAGCAGTTCGAACCCTCCCAGTGCCGCATTATTCTCAAGAGACATCGCATTTCCTGGCACCAGTGCTTTGTGGCCGATCAATTTGGTTGCTTCGACGAGGCGGCTGTCCTCAACGCCGGAAAGCAGTTTTTCCAACGTATTGTTTAGTTTATCTATGCCGGTGACTGTACTGATTTGTGCAAGCTGACTGGTTATTTCAGCGTTATCAAGCGGATTAAGCGGGTTCTGGTTTTTCATTTGTGTTACAAGAAGCTTGAGGAATCTGTCTTGTGGATCCTCGACGCTGCTTTTCGATGCCGCGCTGGTCGTGGTTGTTGGAAACGATTGTTTACCGGTTTCCTGAACTGAATTCATGGTGACTTATCTCCTATTGACCAATAGTGAGTGTTTTTTGCAGTAAAGACTTGGTAGTATTCATCATGTCAACATTATTCTGATACGAACGTGATGCTGACATCATATTGACCATCTCATCAACGACGTTGACATTGGGTTTAATAATGTATCCGTCTTTATCTGCGAAGGGGTGATGGGGCTCAAAAACCTTTTTCATGGGTGATGGGTCATGCACAACCCCGGCAACTCTGACACCGCTGGCGCCATTTTCATCAGCTTTGAGCGTGCTGAATACCACTTGCCGTCCGCGATAGGGTTCGCCAGCAGAGTCGGTAACACTGTCCGCATTGGAAAGATTGCTGGCAACAACATTAAGGCGATGGGATTGTGCGGTCATTGCCGAACTTGCGATGTTAAAAACTTTGAATAAAGACATGGTTATCGCTCCTGCATTGCGGTTAGCAGATTTCTGAATTGCATATTAATGAACGTTATGCTCGCGTCATATTTGATCGAATTATCTGCAAAGCGGGTGCGTTCTGAGTCCATATCCACTGTATTTCCATCTATACTGGGTTGCAGCGGAATTCGGTAAAGTATGCTTTTGCCAATGCCGTTATCCTTGCCGTTACCGACATGCAGTGGTGAGGTTGTGTTGAGCGCAGTCGCTGGAAGCGATGCTGACAGTTTCTCGCGCAGCACGCCTGAGAAATCAATATCCTTAGCTTTAAAATTCGGTGTATCTGAGTTGGCAATGTTACTGGCGAGCAATTCTTGTCTTGCTGTTCTGAGCCCTAGAGCCTGATGGTGAAAGTTAAGTGTTTTGTCTAGCTTGCTGATCATATCCATTCTCGCTGGAAATGGCCCGATATTACTGCAGGCCTGTTGAGGTAGTCGTATGGTCAGCTATGCTATGGTATTTTAGCGATGGATGAGTCTGAGAATAAAGATGGAAATCGCCCTTTGCTTGAGTGATTCTGGATGCCATATGGTTTTAAGATGTTCTTGCTATTAATAACTGACGTAACAGTATGTATTTCAGGAAATCATAATGCATAGCAAGTTATCTAAATTATTCATCCTTCTTTTCCTTATTAAAACCTCCTTTCATTTATCAGCTGAAAATTCGTTATCGCAATATCAGGATATTTCTTTAATACAAAATGCAGTAAAAGACTTTATCGATAGTCATGCGATCAGTTCCGGCGGAGTTGTTCAAGTCGAAGTAGGCCGGATTGATAATCGCATTACGTTACCTAAATGTGCTCATCTGGAACCTTTTATACCGCCAGGTAACCGATTATGGGGAAAAACTTCTGTAGGTGTACGGTGCAGCGGCGAACTTGGATGGACTATTTATGTGCCAGCAGAAATCAGGGTCATGACTAACGTACTTTATGTAGTACGACCGATTATGCGCGACCAGACAATAGGATTCGACGATGTATCCTTGCAGATGGTTAATCTGACACAATTTCCAGAAGGTATTTTTACAGAGCATTCGCAAGCCGTGGGAAAAATTGCAGCAGTAAATATTGCTGCTGGCCAGCCAGTGCGACCGAACATGGTTCGCGCGCCTTTCATTATTTTGAGAGGACAGAATGTAAAGCTGACAGTGGTAGGACGAGGATTCAGTGTCCGTTCAGAAGGCCTGGCGTTATCGGACGCATCGGATGGGCAGGTGCTTCAGGTACGCAATCCGGCCGGACGCATCATCAGCGGCCTGGCGAGGCATAGCGGTATCGTAGAAGTTCAACCGTAAATGTTGGGATAAAAAAATACGTGCTGACACGTATATGCTATTGATTCCGGTCGCATTACTGAAAGTGTGGCGCGCGATTCATCGAATCGAAGTGCTATACTGCGATGACAGTGGCTGGCAGAGCAGAGGAGCGCGCGCCGGGATCATGCATAATTAGTGGGCGCGTACTAAGTAACTCCCTCCTGCCGCTGTCCTTTGCGTACGATCTTTTTGCTCTCTGCCCCTTTAATCACCCCCAGTTGCTTATCCAGCCATACGATGGCGCCGGTAGGACAGCGCTGTATCGGTGCCTGGGTATGGTGGTTCTTCGAGTAATCAATGACGGGTAAATTGCTGATCATTGTTATCAAATTATCCGGTGCGTCCATGACGCATTTGCCGCAGGTCGTGCAAGCCACCTGGCATTCTTCCAGAATCATCTCTCCCTGTTCCAGGTTTTTGCAGTTGATCCAGAGTTGATGGTTGATGGGGTGCAATGAGAACAAGTCCTTGGGACAGACTTCCACGCAATCGCCACATGCGGTGCATTTGTCCACGTCCACCACGGGTAAGCCAAAGACATTCATCGTGATAGCGTCAAAATCGCACGCGGCTTCGCAATCGCCGTACCCTAGGCACCCCCAAAGACATCCCTTTCCGCCACCTGACACAAGCGATGCTGCCTGACAGGATTTGACGCCATGATATCTGGCGCGGTTACGTGCGACATTGGTGCCGCCGGCACAGGCCAGTCGGGCAACCTGCTTTTCCTCGGCGCCGAGTGCGACACCGAGAAATCGGGCAATTGCGGCGCGGTCCTCGTCCGTACTGACAGAGCATTTACCGGGCAGTGCTTTACCTGCGACCAGCGCCTCAGCAAATTGCCGACACCCCGGATAACCGCAGGCGCCGCAGTTGACATGGGGTAACATTGCTTCGACAGCGTCAATGCGAGGATCTTCGAATACCTGCAGTTTCTTGCTGGCCAGAATGAGCATGATGGCGAGAACAAGGGTCAAACAGCTCAATGCAGCCACTGCGATGAGAATCGTCATTGTTGAGGATTGATCGGTTTCATGAATGCTTAAGAAAGAAATCTACTCACCGTATTTCAAAATTTGTTCTTTTATCATGGTTTGCTCAGCCTCTGGGTCGGAGAAGAGATGTATGCCGAATTTTGAAGCGTAACGAATAGTCTTCGACCAATATATTCGCCAGACTACTAATAAATAATCTCTGCCCATTTATTACCGGCGATGAGCTCAGCCTTGCGGGTCTCCCATTTTTCTTTGGAGCCCAGAATATTGGAAAACGCCTTGTCCAGCACCCCCCGGATTTTCTCGTAACCGGCTACGTAAATATAGGTGTTGGCATGGGACAACATTTCGACAATGTCGGCTGCCCGATTCTCAATGGCAGTATCCAAGGCAATCGGGTCGTTCATGTGCGGGCGCGGACTCAGCGCATGAAAAGCTTCAAACGTCTTCTGATCATAGTATTGCATCAGGTCGCCGTCTTTATCGTTCAGATAGAGTAATTCCAGTCCGCTGCGGGCGCCGTAAAACAGGCGGATTCTGCCTTTCCAGTTTTTCACATTGTTGTAGATATGCTTGACAAAAGCGCGGAATGGAGCGATGCCCGTACCCATACCGATAAGAATCAGATTTGCGCTTGTGTCTTGCGGTACCACAAACGGCAAGTTATACGGTCCGGTAAGGGTAATGACATCGCCTGCCTTGCGGTCACACAGATAATTGGACGCGGTACCCCGATAGCGTTCGCCGCTGAAGTCGTCGACGTACGAGCATCGCTTGACGAGCAGGGTAATGAGTGGCTTGCCATTTTCTTTACCGGGAAGATCGGCGACGCTGTAGAGGCGGTGGTGGTATTTGTTGCCGAATTCTCCCGCCGCCGTTACCAGAACACCGAAGCTTTGATCGACCTGACAGACAAAGTCAGCAGGTGTTTCCAGCACGATTTCCCGGATTTCTTCGGCATCTGCGGGAGTAAGGCGTACCGTTCTTTTTACAGTTGCCTGATGTTGTTTTTCGATGTTGAGATCTGTTAAGTGCGCCATGCGTACCCTCCTTGCTGAAGATTAATTCATGGAATCCTGTTTCGGCCTGTTGCCGCAGTCGGATGTGCAACCACATTGGCCACAACCGTTTCTGCTGGCCAGAACATCCTCGTCGGAAAGCTCATTGGAAAACGTTTTTCCCCAATAATACTGAACGATGATCCAGATGACCATGAGTAAAACCATTCCTCCCATCCCGATAAGCAGTGACTTGATCATGATTGCTAGCCTTTCATCCGCCCAATCCTGCAAACCCCATGAACGACAGGGATAAAATCCCCGCGATGAACAAGGTCAGCACGGTTCCTTTCGTGACCGTGGGAACGTCGGCAAAATCAAGTCGTTCACGTAACCCCGCCATCAGCATCAACGCCAGGGTAAATCCGGTGCCTGCGCCCAAAGCGTAGACGATGCTTTCGAGAAACCCGTAGCCTTTGTTGGTCTGGAACAGCGCCAGACCCAGTATGGCGCAATTAGTCGTGATTAATGGTAAAAATATACCCAGCGCACGAAACAGCGCAGGGCTCATTTTTTTGATGAACATTTCCACTAACTGAACGGTTGACGCGATTACGACGATGAAGCTGATAAGTTGCAGAAAGGGCGCGCCGATGGCGATCAGCAGCGCATTGAGGCCATAAGCGCACATTGATGCAATGAGCATGACAAAGGTCACCGCGCCACCCATTTGTATGGCGGTTTCCTTTCTGCCGGATACGCCGAGGAATGGACATATTCCCAGAAAATAAGCCAATACGAAATTATTGATCAGGCTTGCATTGATAAAGATATACCAGAGCGATTCTGTTTTCATGAGACTGCCTTTCTTGCTCGCGAACAAATAGGAAACAAGTGATTAATTTTATGTGCAAAAAAACAGGCGGAAATGGAATGAAATAAAATCGTCATTCAATTTTCTCCTTTACGTTTTTTGCGGCATTGAAAATTAACAACCAAATCGCCAATGTGAAAAATCCACCCGCAGGTAACATCAGGACGATCCATTCCTGAAAATGATCCGGAAAAATGACGACATTGAACAAGCTTCCGTTACCCAGCAGTTCCCGCACAGCGCCCAGGCACAATAAGCCAAATGTAAAACCGAGGCCCATGCCTAAAGCATCCAGCATGGATCTGCCAACAGTGTTCCTGGAAGCGAAAGCTTCCGCCCGGCCCAGTATCAGGCAGTTTACGACAATAAGTGAAATAAAAGCGCCCAGCGCCTTATGCAGTTCCAGACTGATCGCCTGGATCAGGTAATCCGTCATAGTGACGAAAGTGGCGATGATGAGAATATAGCAGGCGATGCGCACTTGCCGGGGGATAAAGGTGCGCAGTGATGAAACCAGCGTATTGGACATTAACAGTACGAACGTGGTTGCAAGACCCATGACCAGTGCATTTTCCGCAGTATTGGATACGGCGAGTACCGGGCACATACCCAGTACCTGCACGAACACCGGATTCTCCCGCCACAAACCTTTGATGAAATCGTTGGTGGGTGGGCTTTTATTCAGCGAGGTGAGAAAAGCTGTTTTATTCCGGGTTGCCATATGCACCGTTACCGCTTTTTTCCAGAATCGCCTTGTTTTTAAAAATCAGCGGCGCCATCTGCCGGGTGCTTGCCGCCAGAATGTTGCCAATGGCGCGTGAAGAAATTGTGGCGCCGGTAATGCCGTCCACTTCCCAGGGATTTTTTTTGCTCCCGCTTTTGACCGTGGTAATGGTGTTTCTCAGAGCGCTATAATCATCGTTGAGTGAGACATCCAGCGCATGGAAGTTTTGCAGAAAATCAGGGTCTTTTTCAATCTTATCGCCCAATCCCGGTGTTTCCTTGCTCTCCAATACATATAGTCCGGTGATCATTTGTTTCTCAGGATCATACCCGTAAAGCACGCGCAAGGTGCCCGCGAATCCGATTCCGCTTGCTTCCATCGCCACACCAGCCAGTTTACCCTTGTGGTCATAGCCAGTATAGAGTAATGGCGCACTCTTAACCTCACCCATGACCTCGACGACATGGCCGTTTTGGTCAATCTGAAATATTTTTTTTGTGACCATTCCTGGAATGACCCTGAAAATCGCTTTCTCCAGTGCTTCGGCCTTGAGTCGGGCTATCCTCGGCTGCGTGCCCTGATATGTCAGTACGATGATAAGGGCGCAAATCAGCCCGATGCTGACCATCGCCCGGAGCATTTTCAGGCTGCTGACGGATGTCGTTGGCGGTAAATGCTTTGCTTGCATGATTGTTTTCTCGCGTAGTGGTACCGTAAACCCTCGGTCTGATCAGGTTGTCGATATGAGGGGAAAGGGCATTGCCAAGTAAAATCGCATACATCACCCCTTCCGGCAATCCTCCCCATAGCCTGATGATGATGATCAGCAGGCCGATGATGACGCCATAAAGCCAGACACCCAGTGGCGTGATCGGAGAGCCTGCCATGTCAGTTGCCATGAACATGGCGCCGAGCATCAAACCGCCTGAAAAGAGCATGAAAAAGGGCGATGGATAAATCGGATTGTCGGTCAAATAGAATATTCCACTCAAGGCAAATACGGTCGACAAAATGGATACCGGGATGCGCCAGTTCATCATATTTCGGGCAATCAGGTAAATGCCGCCAAGAATGATCAATACCGCGCAGGTTTCCCCCGTAGATCCCGGGATGAGTCCCAGTGCAAGATCCGGGGTTTCCGTTGTGATCTGCTCAAATTTGAAAGCCGCCAGCGGCGTGGCGCCAGTAAATCCATCGGTGGCGGGATTTAAAGCCGCTAGCGGTGTGGCGCCGGTGAGTCCGTCGGTGGCTGGTTCCATGAACGGGAAAGTGAATGTTGCAGCAGGAAAAGCAGTAAAACGATCTGGCAGAAAAGCAGGATGCCAGGTAGTCATGGCGGCAGGAAACGCGGCCTGTAATACCGCCCGCCCGACCAGCGCAGGATTGAACACATTGCAACCCAGGCCGCCGAAGGCGAATTTACCGAGAGCAATTGAAATAACGCCGCCCACAAACGCCATCCACAACGGAAAAGCCGGTGGAAGCGTAAATCCCAGCAGCAGACCGGTAATAACCGCCGACCAGTCGGACACAGTGCTTTCTTTGCGGTTGATTTTGCAGAGCACATGTTCTGTGAGCACTGCGGAGAAAGTGGTCGTTATCAATAGCGCCAAGGCGCCCAGACCGAAAGCATAAACGGCGAATGCGGCTACCGGCAGCAACGCCCAGGCGACATTTCTCATGATGTCAACGATGCTGATCCCTTTGGTGATATGAGGAGAAGTGGCGATGTTGAGTGTTTTGTTCAGCATGTGCTCTGCCTGGCAAGTATCGTCTGAATTGTTGGCTGCATGAATACGGGTTGCGGAGTCATCAAAAATTGAAGTACCTGCTCGGAGGAGGGTGCGTCCTGTATTTTTTGCAATGCCATCACTTAGCTTGATAAGCCATGGATTGTTTTTGCCGAGCTGCGTTTTTTCAGCGCATTTTTCGACAACCTGAAATATTGCACCAACGGAATGTGGGAAGGACAAACGTAGGCGCATGCGCCGCATTCAAAGCAATCCATCAGGTTGTATTTTTCCGCCATGTCTTCATAAGCCGCAAACTTTGCCAGGATGCCCAGTTTTGCCGGGTCGAGTGAAATGGGACAGGCATCTACACAAGCACCACAGTGAATACAGGGATAGATTTTCTCCGGTCGTTTGTTTTCATTTCCGGTAAAAACCAGAATGCCGGAAGTGCCTTTGATAATGGAAATGTCCAGATTAGAAACGGCGACGCCCATCATCGGCCCACCCATGCAAACCAGATTAATATCGTTTTCCATTCCTACCTGCTCGAGCACGTAGCGCAAAGGCGTACCGATAGGAATCAGATAATTTCCTTTCTTTTTTACGCCCGGGCCCGTGATAGTGATGACCCGTTCCTGAATGCCTCGGCCATGCGGCAGAAGTCGCCCGATTTCAGCTGCTGTGGCGACATTGATTACTACTGCGCCGACTTCGATAGGCAGTTTCCCGGAAGGCACTTCGCGGTCTAGTAGTGCAGTCACCAGTATTTTCTCCGCGCCTTGTGGATACTTGACTGGAATCATCCGTACGCTGACGGGTTTGCCGTTGGGTATTTTCGTAGCCAGGTGGCTGGCGGCATCTTGCTTGTTGCCGCCAATGGCGATGACGGCCTGCCGTGCATCTGTCGCTTTCAGCAGGTACTTGATGCCGAGCATGATATCGTCCGCCTGTTCCAGCATCACCCGGTGATCCGTGGTCAGATACGGTTCGCATTCAATGCCATTGATAATTAAAATATCACAGTGCTTTCCTTCGGGAATTTTCAGCTTCGCATGGGTAGGAAACGCCGCGCCACCCAATCCCACAATTCCGGCATTCTGAATACCTTGCAGAATTTCTTCGCGTGTCGCGGTTTCTGCATCAATAGGTTTGCCTTCCGCAATCTCTTGGCTGGAGGAAGGAAAAGTTTTCAGATAAATGCCTTGCACCATATTTCCTGAAATTGTCGGGACATTATCAATCTTTTGAATAATGCCGGAAACGGGTGCGTGCTGAGGTACCGAAAGATACCCTCCTGCTTTGGCTAATACCTGACCGCGTACAACTTCCTGTCCTTCGCGCACAATGATCTGAGAAGGAGCGCCGGCATGCTGAGTCATAGGCAGAGTAATCAACGGCGGGAATGGGAATTGGCGGATGGACAGGTCGCATGTTTCATCCTTGTGTTCCGGTAGATGGATGCCGCGACTGAGACAACGATGCATCGATTCATCAAGAGGTTCCAGTCGAGCAGCAAAAGAAGTGCTGAAGACGTGGTGTATCTTCAGTATTCTTGGCAGTACTAAAGTATTCAGCGTTTTTCTGAGGCTGTGAATACTGAAAGATTTCATTAATTAAACCTTTCCCCTCGTTTGATCCATTTTTCAATGTCTTTTGCTGAGCGATCTCTTGGCAAGCCAGGGTGTATAACGCTGGCGGTGCATCGCTCCGCGGCTTTCACCAAATCCGAATAAGGCCCACCCGCCGGGTTGATGATGCTGGCTTTTTTATCTTTGTTATAGGCAAAAATTTTAGGATTGATCTTGATGCATTCATCACAGGCGGTACAATTCTCCGTCTCGAGCCAGGGCGCCATGTAGCTATCGCCAGTTTGTACGGCTGTTGCCGCAGCAACTGTGGTTTCAGTCGTGCTTGCAGCTGTCGCCGGTGCGTGCATCGTCAGATCAATGAGGCTATCACCGTTGCCACCAGCAAGTTTCATCAAGCCCTGTGCGATTTTACCGACGACTTCCGCGCGGATTTTCTGTTCGATGTTGTCCGGTTTTGCTTCCTCCGGTTTATAACCAGCCAGGCCGCGCAGCATTATCCAGAAATCACGTCGTTCTTCACACGATTCTACAATTCGCTTGGCAACCAGCACCCGGCTCAGCTGATGCTTGCGGTCAACGGCCCAGATGAATGGAAATTTGCCTTCCCGGTCGCTGGCTTCCAGTTCAAGGAAATCAGCCAGCGGTAGCATATTTTCATTCCAGGCATCGCGCGGCACCTTGCGGAAATGTTTCCTGAATCTGGCTTCCGTGAGCGCAAAGTCGGCGAACGTCATCGGCAGCGCCATGGATTTTTCCCGGCCATTCTCGATGTATTTCAACTGGTAGCTTGGCCAGATGCTATCCATGGCCGGGTTGCCGCTGATGTCGAAAGTTTCCGCTACTTCCACCCCCTTGTCGGGATTGTATTTAAAAATGGGATACGCACGCGATTCCATAGCGAGTTTAGCCTGGTGTGTGCCCATGTCATCACCCACGCCATGTTCTGGCTGGCAGGTGGTATAAAGATTGAACAAGGCGGGACGCCTGGCCACCAATCCGTCGATGAAACCTTCAATCATATGGCTGGTATTGGCCATGGTGGCTTGCAGCACATAGGTATTTCTGTGTGCCATGGCGATCAAGCCTATTTCTTTGCGCGGCTCGGATTTTCCCTGCCAGACTTTACCATGCTGCGCCATATCGGAAACCTGACCTATGAAGCCGGAAGTACAGGCCTGGCCACCGGTATTGGAGTAGACCTGAGTATCCACGATGATCACTTTGATCGGTTTACCGGAAGCCATCATCCTCGACAGGTTCTGGAAACCAATATCGTACATGGCGCCGTCACCCCCCACGGTCACCACGGGTGGACACAGTAACCATTCTTCATCGCTGAACTGATTCCAGTTGAAATAGGCGAAAAAATCGTCGTGCTCGCTCGGTTTATACGCGTCATTCAATATCAATTCGGTCTTGCGGATAGTTTTGAAACCCTCGGCCATTTTCGCCATGTGCCCTTCGAAGATGCCCATGGCCATGGAGGGAGAATCCTGGAACAGGTGATTGGCCCATGGGAAAGGGTAGGGGTTGTAAGGCCAGGTACTGCCCCATACCGAGGTGCAACCCGTGGCATTGCACATCCCCATATTGGAGCGACCTTTGCCGGTGATACCTGTCGTATATTTCCAGCGCAGTTTCTTGAGTTTGTCCAGCAATTGCGTCACTTCCCGTAACCAGTCATGATCGATGGGCTCAGCTCCTTTTGCCGCTTCAAGTTGCTTGCTGATATTGGAGATGGTCAAGTCATTGTCTTTCATTTCCGAGACAATTCTTGTCATTGCCGCCGTGTCGCTGATGTCCATCGTGCTGATGAGTTTAAGCTGGATATGTTGTTCCAATTTTGCAATCAGCGCATCCAAATGAGTGACATGCTTCTTGATGCGGGGTTGCATCAATGATTCTACTGTCGCGACAAACAGGTGGATAACGGTTTTTTCAGAACACCCCAGGCAGGCGCCATCACCGCTGGCAAATTGCAGATAGGCCTCTTTGTTCAGCAAAATCGTTTCAAGCGGCCCGATTTTCTCTTCCAGATCGTCGATGCGATTGAACCTGGCCGGCGTATTGGGCAGATCGGTCCAGAAATCCCATTCCTTTCTCAGGCGAGCGATAGAATCCTCCGTCTGGAGCACAGGTCTCAGCGCATCATCATTACAAACCTGCACGCATTCCATACAACCTTTGCAGGTGTTCGGGTTGATGGTGATGCTGAACAAACCGCCGCTATTGGGTTGATTTTTCTCCAGCACATCGAAATACGGGCGCGTGAGTGCAAACTTGAAATCGCCAAGTTCATCCTGAAACCATTCGAGTTCTTGCCTCAGGCTGGCGTCGCTTTTGTCTTCCTGGAGGGTTTCGTCGATGACCTCGTGGATCAATCCGTTGACGGTTGCGCCGCTTCTTGATTCGTTGAACAGCTTGCGGATTTTACCTTCCATCTGGCGTACCGCTCTGGGCAGGTGTTTTACCGCGCCGTGATTTTTTTTCACCCGCGTCACTACCGTGTCCAGTACGTCCGAAAGCTCGCTCACCAAACCAGGGATGGCCGTGTCGGGGCAAGCTACGTAGCAGTTACCACAGGCTGTACAGTTGTTCGGGATCCATTCGGGATGCTCAAAGCGGATGCTGGTCATATCCCTGAACAAGGAGGAAACTGCCGGCATCACACTTAGCCCGATGAATGGATCAGTGAGATTGTCGTTGCCCATGCCACGCTGATAGAAGCTGCCTGTCTGCTCCCAGAAACGATGAATGTCACTCAGTTGCGATGCGCTTTGTGGGGTATTTTTCAGTATGGCAGGGATGGGTGTTACACCTTCATCAGTTTTGACGGCGTGCGCTTCGCTGAGCATTTTATGGGTAATTTCATTGACCTCATCAAACCCACGCCGTACCACCCGCATATTATCGTCAACGACCCGCTGACCTTTCGCGCCAAATTTGTGTTGTAGCTGATCCTCAATGGCCTTTAGCAGCGATTCCTCGGTAAAATTTCCTTTTTTCATAAGGGGAGAGGCTGCGAAAAAAGCGCCCTGGAAAGCAATGCCCTGCATGCGCAATTGCAACTCAGGGTCGGTTGCTTCCTCGCGGGCGATTTTGAAGCCATCGATATAAAAAATGCGGATGTCCTTGTCAAGGATCACTTTCTGATAAAGTAACGGAATGTCTGCCCAAACTTCATCGGGTTTCGTTTTTTCGCTTTGGATGATAAAAACGCCGCCTTTCTTCAGGCCCGCCAGCGCGTTGGTATGTTTGAAAACATTCGGATCGGGGGAAAGCACCACATCCACAAAGAAATACTCGCAGTTGATGCGGATGGGTTCGGGCGCAGCAGCGAGATAATAGGTGGTGGGTTGTCCTTTTTTCTCCGAACCGTATTTTGGATTGGCCTTGATATCGTAGCCGAGCAAATCATAAAGGGTCATGGCGAGGTTTTTACCGGTGGTCACCGCGCCCCAGCCACCAACCGAGTGGAAGCGGACAGTAATGGCGCCTTCAGGCATCAGATTGGGATTCTCCGAGCCGCGTACTGACAACGCTTTGACGTGCGGATAGGCCTCCTGAATGGTTTCCTGATAGATCCTTTGTTTGGGAGTATGCGGCACATCACGGATAAAATCGATGGACAGATAGAATTGTTTCCTGTGCTTACCGCTTGGCAGCATGTTTTCAATCGCCCCGATGATGCCTTCCGGTTGCAGATCACGGCTTCCCATGCCGAAGGAACCGGCGTACAGTGCCGGTATGTCGGCAGGCTGATAGTCTGCCAGATCGGGGAACGGCAATTCATGCCTGCTTGCGCCATTTTCAAGGCATTTGGACAATGTAGCCCGTATTTCCCGCATGACAGGCGGATCGACCGCAAGCGGCTGATCGAGACGTTCCAGAACGGTGACGCCTTTTTTGCCCTGCAGCACCTTACCGATCAAGTCGACAGGAAAGGGACGGAACATGACCAAATCCACCACGCCCACTTTGATGTTGCGTGTCTTACGAAGATAATCCGCAACCGCCTCGGCGCTGGGAATAACACTGCCCTGACCAACAATCAGATAGTCGGCATCACCGGTGCGGTAGGTCATCACCCGCGCATAGCGGCGACCGGTGAGTTCGTAAAACGCATCGAATGCCTTGTCCGCCAATTCTTTGATATGATCAAAAAAGAAGGGACGTTGCGCCGCGACGCTTTGCATGTAAGCATCCTGGTTCTGCACGATCCCCGCCATGACGGGGTTGTCCACATCCCAAAGTTCCGGAATACGACGGCGTGTTTCGCCATAAATCATTCGCTGCGCCGGGGTCGGCGTTTCAATAATATCGTCCGGCCGACCCAGAAATTCCTTGATCAGTTCCCGTTCGGGAAGCAGCATCGTCTCGATCAGGTGGGTGGTCAAAAAACCATCCTGGGCAATCGCACCGGGCGTAAGGGAGAGTTCGGCAATGTTATGGGCAATGATGTTCAAATCCGCCACATGCTGCGCTTTGTTGGCGAACAACTGAAAAAAACCGGTATCGTCGATGGCATGATAATCATCGTGCCCCGCATGTACGTTCAGCGTGGATTTGGTCATCGCCCGCGTGCCAATATTGAGCACATACGTCAGCCTTTTGCCGACGGCCGCGTACAACGATTCGTGCATGTAAGCGATGCCCTGCCCGGAAGAGAAGTTGGCCGCGCGTAAGCCGGTCATGGAGAGTCCTGCGGTCACGGCAGCAGCAGCGTGTTCCCCCTCCGGTTCGATAAAAATCAGAGGACGGTCAGAGATGTTGAGGTGGCCCTTAGCCGCTTCCTCTGCCCAGTACTCACCCATCTGGGTCGAGGGGGTAATAGGGTAAGCGCCGGCTGCGTCAGTAGATTCACGCTCGCACATGATAGCAGCGGTGTTGCCGTCCATGGCAACGCGGATACCCGGGTATTTGAACGTTTTTTCCTTTTTACCAAACATGGCGGATTCTCTCGGTTTGGAAAATTCGAGTCAGCTTTGTGCGCAGCTCAATTACTGAAAAATACAGTATTTCACTTTTAAATGCAGGGCGCAAATGAAATTCATGCATCCCATTTTCGGCCGGTCATGAAAAATGCGTACTGGTTGCACGGTAAAGGAAGCGGTCAAGTGAATAATTTTTCTGAAACCAAAACAGAACCATGGAACTTCGTGCGGGTAGTAGGATTCCCGAAGAGAGCTGCGGACTACCCCGACTTATGGCCGAAGGTAGCCATTATCGTGAATTCAGCTATCTGGATGGCAATTTTACAAATATTTGCGGTATTTTGCCGTAAATGTGCATATTCTCAGAAAATCGGTGCGAATTGACTCTGGTTTACATTTCAGCAACGACCCAAGGATTTTAAAATCAGTAGTTTCCAGAATGATGCTGGCTTCCAGCAGTCGATGTAAATGGGGTGTCACGATTTGCTTGTCATCGAGATCTTCAATCAGACGAGCGACATGCATTTTTGCCCGCCTTAATTGACCAGCTTCATATACCGGTAGATGATTTTCACCGATTTCCAGGTGTTTAGTTATTTGCTGCTTGGCTGGCGTTTCATAAGATTTCATCGGTATTTCCTCCTTACGTCGAACGACAATACAAGAATAGCAATAACATGTGACATGAATATAACAGATTCACTAATATCAGATTTCCTGGAACACTGTAACTGAGAATGAAACAGATAGCCATGCGACAAATTGTCGCTGCAGTTTTACTTCTTGCATCAATCTAAATCAGCATGAAACAGTATGATCCGATTGGCGGCCAGTTTGGTTTATTGCGATCCGGACTGCGTCATCCGTGGTTTCGAGAAAGATAAATCGAATTGCTTGACGCGTTGTGTCGGGTACATCGTACAAATCCTTTTGGTTGCGCGCGGGTAATAATGCGGTTGTAATGCCGGCGCGTTGCGCCGCCAGTATTTTTTCCTTGATGCCGCCGATCGGCAATATCAGGCCACGCAGACTGATTTCACGAATCATCGCGACATTGTGCCGGACCGGTTGATTGGGAAAAACAATGTAGCCAGTACGATAAACATGGCCACCCCGGCGTTCGGGCTGTCTTTAGGGATAGTGCCAGCGGGTGCGTGCAGATGCACGTCGATGCCATCAAATATGATGAATACAGGATATCGCCACCGACCGGCGTCCAAGCCAGGTTGGTAGCCACGTCGGGGAAATCGCTAAGGAGCGCCAGTTTATACCCAAATTTTTTGGGTACGAGGAAAGCGTTTAAATCTGGCGCATCAACTCGTACCTGCTGCTGTTCGCGCTGTGCAATACGCGACACGTCGTATGGCCCGGCCGATTTTACGCTCGAACTGACGTACACCGGCTTGGCGAATACAATGCTTTGCAAGTGTAGTGCACGCACGATAACTTTGGCCGCGAGAAGTCTTGCCGGCAGGACGGTGCGCGTGTCGTCTGTAACGCATCGCCAGCTTCGCCGGAACGCCAGGCAGACGACATGAATGGCTGCCGTCTTCAGCCGCGATATGCCGTACCACATTGGCAATCGTTCCTATAGGATAGAAGTCTTCAAGACCTGGTTCATCAACCGCGACATCTTTTTGCAGCACATGCTGGATTGTGGCGACAGATTGCACTCCTCCAACAGTAATTGGCATCAATACATGCGGGAATAAAACGACATTGCGCAAATGTTGAGCGTTTAACCGGAAATTCAAGAGTGCGTGATCGGGGCAATAAGGCCAGAAACTAGCTGTTCATCACATTAGGATGAGGTTCTGAGAATTTTTTTGCTATTCTGGAATCCGTTGCAGTGACAAAAAATCTTGACCATCTCGACTTGTTCTTCCAAATGCCGCTACCTCTACCTGTGCGAGTTTTTGATGTTTTCAGATTCGTTTGATTTACAGTGTTCTTTATAATTAATGGCAGATAGCTTCTCTGGCAAAGTCAGGAAAGTTATCTGCCATTAATTAAAGCTCGTGTCTTTTATTACGATAGATACAAAACATTAATAAACATACAACAGAAATCCTGTTGTAATTAAATTTCACCGTGAAAAACACATTTTCAAAAGATACTGCGCAGAAAACCTTGCATATGACTGACAGGCAGGAATTGGCTGCAAACCTGAGGTTAACACTGCAACAGACTGATTTAATCCCGCCGCTGCCTGAAACAGCACGCAGTTTGTTAGAATTGCGCAATAAACCGGATGCCAATCTTGATGCATTGGTTCGTATTATTGAAAATGACCCGGTGCTGGCGGCTTTTGTCATGAAATATGCACGCATAGCCATTTTTGGCTACGGAGATCGAATCACGTCGGTAATGCATGCTGTGTCGTTGGTTCTGGGTTTTTCAACGGCGTTGAATGTTGCTTTGGGCATTGCATCGTCAGGCTGTCTTAAAATACCGAATTATGGACGGTTAGGACGCGTCCGGTTATGGAGTGAGGCGTTGGAATGCGCGCAATTATGCCGGGAACTCAGCAGCCATGTCGCCGAAAAAAGCGTTGTAAATTCAGGGCTTGCTTATCTGGGCGGACTGTTGCATAACTTCGGCTACCTGCTGTTCGCGCATTTCTGCCCTAAGGAGTTTGCGATCCTGAATGATATGATTACACAATATCCGGAGCAGAACATCAGGAGGCTTGAAATCAAATACTTTGGTATCACACATGATCTGCTTGGCTTCTATCTGCTTAGAGCGTGGAATCTTCCGGAAGAGATAATTTTGATGGCGGCAAAGCATAATTTTCCGAATTCTGCCGGAAAGCATGCGCTATACGTAAAGCTCGTTGTTGCAGCTAATCGTCTGTTGCAAAAAGACGATTTATCCGATGCGCATGATCAAATTGAAACTACTGCATTGCTGACCGATCTCGGTGTCGGTGAATTGAAAGCCGAGGCAGCGCTGCGGAAAATCCGGCAATGTCAAAGCGAATTTGACCAACTTGCCCGGGAACTTGCAGCGTAGATCGGCTCAAGTAGCAGCGCCTGGCAAAGTTACCTGGAAAACGACTCTGCAGCGTATCGGTTCATTGCACACTGATAAGTCAATCATTGACTTGCTTTATTCTGCGACAATTTCAATTAACACTTCATTCGGGTTGGCTGGCTCTCCTTTTATTACATGAATTGCCTTGACGGCGCCAGCAATTGGCGCGGTGACTTCGGTTTCCATTTTCATGGCTTCAGTGACCAGAACTGGCTGCCCGGCGTTAACTTTCTGACCGATTTTGACCAGTACGTCGAGAATATTGCATGGCATGCTGACAACGACATCGCCTTCGGCGGAAGGACGCCGGCGTTTGCTGGCGATGTTGCTTTGTACTGCGCCCTGTGTGCCGCCATCAAGTACGATTTCATCCAGTGTTTCGACGACGATTTCCTCTGGTACGCCATCGACCATGAAATAAAAATGCCGCAGCGTGTCATTTTTAGGACTCGTGCCGGTAATCTTGATGTGATATGACTCGCCATGCAGTGCCACATTGAATTCGGTAGGCGCCTTTTGTGCACTGCCTGGCGCGTTGGTTGCGAGTTCCAGCGGTTCTGGCACGAGATGGCCGGTTGAACGCAATTCGAGGAATTGTTTGCCGACTTCCGGAAACATCGCATAACTGAGGACGTCTTCGTCATTCATCGCCAGATGGCCGATTTCCTGACGCAGACGTTCAAGTTCCGGTTTCAGCAGATCGGCCGGACGGCAGTCGATAATTTCTTCTTTTCCGATGGCGCGCTTTTGCAGATTGGCATTGATTGGCGCGGGCGCCTTGCCGTAACCGCCCTGCAAATAGCGTTTCACTTCGTTGGTAATCGTGGAATAGCGTGAACCGGTAAGTACGTTGAGTACTGCCTGAGTGCCGACAATCTGTGACGTCGGGGTAACCAGTGGCGGATAACCGAGATCTTTGCGCACCAGGGGAATTTCTTCATAGACTTCATTAATGCGGTCCAGCGCATTACGTTCCTGCAACTGGTTGGCGAGATTGGAAATCATGCCGCCAGGTACCTGGAACACATGGACACGGGTATCGACGCCGGTAAATTCGCTTTCGAAGCGATGGTATTTTTTGCGGACTTCGACGAAGTAGCTGTTTGCTTTCTGTAGCGCATCCAGATTCAGGCCGGTGTCATATTCTGTGTTCTGCAATGCGGTTACCATGCTCTCGGTTGGCGGGTGGCTGGTTCCGCCTGACCAGGATGACAATGCCGTATCGATATGGCGGCAGCCCGCTTCAATCGCTTTTATCTGGCACATTTCGGCCAGCCCAGCAGTCGCATGACAGTGCAGGTGAATCGGAAGATCGACGGTATCGCGCAGTGCTTTCATCAATTCGCTGGTGATATAGGGCGTAAGCAGGCCCGCCATGTCCTTAATCGCGATGGAATCACAACCCAGTGCAGTTAAGTCCTTGGCCAGTGTTACGAAACTGCGGATATCATGTACTGGGCTGGTTGTGTAACATATCGTGCCTTGCGCGTGTTTGCCGGATTCCTTGGTGGCTTCGATGGCAGTGGTCAGATTGCGCACGTCGTTGAGCGCATCAAAGATGCGGAAAACATCCATACCGTTTTCGGCGGCCCGTTTGATAAATGCGTGCACGACATCATCCGAATAATGACGGTAGCCGAGCAGATTCTGTCCGCGTACCAGCATTTGCAGCGGCGTAGTGGGCAATGCGGCTTTCAGTTTGCTCAGGCGTTCCCACGGGTCTTCCTTGAGAAACCGCAAACAGGCGTCAAAGGTGGCGCCCCCCCAGCATTCCAATGACCAGTAACCGATGCTGTCCAGCATCGGGCAGGCAGGCAGCATATCCTCAGTACGCAACCGGGTCGCAATCAGGGATTGATGCGCGTCGCGCAAAATCACATCGGTAATATAAACTTTTTGCATATTCTTCCTCGAATAACCAGATAAGCGCTTATAAGCTTACAACCCGGTATGTGATGCCATTGCGGCGGCTATCACACTGGCCAGGACTTCCGGCCGGGGTTTATCGGAATAATTGATCAGTGTAGGGTTCTGCTCGACAAAGCCGGTGTTAAACTTTGCCACGCGGAACTGTGGATGTCTTAGAATCCTCAGATAATACGGGATGGTTGTTTTAATGCCGAATAATCCCATGTCGCGCAACGCCCGTTCGCCGCGCTTGATTGCATCTTCCCAGGTCAGCGCGCTGACAATGACTTTCGCGACCATGGAATCATAAAATGGCGGGATTTCATAGCCGGTGTATATGGCGGTATCGGTTCGCACCCCCGGTCCGCCTGGCGCATAATAACGGGAAATCCGGCCGAAGCTTGGCAGAAAGCTGTTTTTCGGATCTTCGGCATTGATGCGGAATTGAATCGCATAGCCTCGCCGCACGATCTCGTCCTGTCTGTAGCGTAATCGCAAGCCAGCGGCTACGCGTATCTGTTCTTCGACGATATCAACGCCGGTGATGGTTTCAGTGATGGTGTGTTCGACCTGTACGCGGGTGTTCATTTCCATGAAATAGAAGCGGCCGTTATCGTCGAGCAAAAATTCCACCGTTCCGGCATTGGTATAGCCGACTGATTTGGCGGCAATGACTGCCAGGCCACCGATATATTGACGCTGTGCCTCATCGAGCTGCGGCGATGGCGCAATTTCGATCAGTTTCTGATTGCGGCGCTGAATGGAGCAATCGCGCTCGTACAGATGAATCACATTGCCGTGATGATCCGCAAGGATCTGTACTTCAATGTGACGGGGATTGACAATACATTTTTCCAGAAATACATCGGCGCGTCCAAATGCCTTGGTTGCTTCGGATATGACACGTACGTAGTTGCGCTTGAGTTCGTCAGCGGTGTCACAACGCCGGATGCCGCGACCGCCACCGCCGGAAGTTGCTTTCAGCATGACCGGATAACCAATCTGTTCCGCAACTTCCAGTGCGTCTTCCACTGAGTCCAGATTGCCATCCGATCCAGGCGTTACCGGAATGCCGGCTGCTTTCATCGCTTTACGGGCTTCTGTTTTATCTCCCATGCGATGAATGACGTCTGCTCCGGGGCCGATAAATATCAGCCGGCGTTCTTTGCATGCCCGGGCAAACTGCGCATTTTCGGATAGAAATCCATAGCCTGGATGAACGGCGTCGCAACCGGTTGCCAGTGCCAAGTCAACAAGCGCGTAAATATTCAGATAACAGGACATCGGCTCGTTGCCGATGCAGTAAGCTTCATCCGCTTTCTTGACATGCAGCGCGAAACGGTCTGCTTCCGAATAAATGGCGACTGAACGGATACCCATTTCGGCGCAAGCCCGTATAATGCGCACGGCGATTTCACCACGATTGGCGATCAGAATTTTACGCAGCATGATTTTGGTGTCTTTCCTTCATTCATTCAACGATGCGCATATTCTACCCGAACATTGCGAATTCCGGCTGAAAGTAAAATGTTGCCATCAATTTCAATTGCCCGGAATTGCCTGCGCGCGGCATGATAAAATCGATACTTACATTAACTTGAGTCAATTTAAAAATATTATTGTTATGGGTTTTTCCGCTATCACTGCTTTGTCGCCATTGGACGGACGATACCATCAAAAAGTAGCGCCATTGCAGCATTACTTCAGCGAGTTTGCATTGATACGTTATCGCGTTCAAGTGGAAGTTGCGTGGTTGCAGGCGCTTGCCAACGCAGTTGAAATCACTGAAGTACCGCCATTTTCAATCGAAACAAATGCACAATTGAAAGGCCTTGTGGCTGATTTTTCCGTTGCGGATGCTGAAGCTGTCAAGGCAATAGAAGTGACTACGAATCATGATGTCAAAGCTGTTGAATACTGGTTAAAGCAAAAGCTTGCAAACAACAGCGAAATCACCGGAGTTGCGGAATTTATTCATTTTGCCTGCACTTCAGAAGATATCAACAATCTGTCGCACGGTTTGATGCTTAAACAGAGTCTGGAGCAGGTTATGCTGCCGGCGTTGGATAGCATTATCGCCAAGTTGATAGAGCTGGCGCATCAGCTGGCGGATTTGCCCTTACTTGCGCGTACGCACGGACAACCGGCGACGCCGACGACGCTTGGCAAGGAAATGGCCAATGTAGCGTACCGTCTGCAGCGTGGCAGAAAGCAACTGAAGGATGTTGCTTTGCTCGGAAAGATCAATGGCGCCGTCGGTAATTTCAACGCGCATCTGTCAGCTTATCCTGATTTCGATTGGGAGAGTTTTGCACAATCCTTTGTTGAATCGCTCGGACTGGCATTTAATCCCTATACCACGCAAATTGAACCGCACGACGCCATTGCGGAGCTGTTTGATGCTTATGCGCGCATCAACACTATTTTGCTGGATATGAACCGCGATATCTGGGGATATATTTCACTTGGTTTTTTCAAGCAGAAGACAAAGGCTAATGAAGTGGGTTCTTCGACTATGCCGCATAAAGTCAACCCGATTGATTTTGAAAACTCGGAAGGCAATCTCGGGATCGCGAATGCGTTGTTGCGGCATTTAAGTGAGAAGCTGCCGGTTTCACGCTGGCAGCGGGATCTTACCGACTCGACTGTATTGCGCAACATGGGGGTGGCGCTTGGTCATACTTTACTGGCCTATGACGCATGCAGTAAAGGTTTGAATAAACTCGAGGCCAATCCGGATCAACTTGCCAACGACCTGGATGACACCTGGGAGGTGTTGGCTGAGCCAATTCAGACTATCATGCGCCGATATGCGGTGCCACATCCATATGAGCAACTCAAAGCATTAACGCGCGGTAAAAGTGGCATCACTCAGGCAATGCTGCATCAGTTTATTCAAGGACTGGAAATTCCTGAAGTCGAGAAACAAAAGCTGCTGACGATGAAGCCACGCGATTATATTGGTAAGGCCGGAGTACTCGCGCGCAGAATAAAGAATTAGTCGATGGCATCGCTAAAAATCCACATTTCGTTATATATCCATCTTTTCTATGTTACGTCAAAGTTTTTTATTCTCGCCCCGTCTTGCGCATTTTTGTTTAAGACGCTGAATTTTTAGAGGTGCCTTCAAATTTGCTCTATAACAGAATATTAAAATTTAAATGGGATTGGTGTGCAGAAAATCGTATGGCCGGACTTGAAATCAGTAAAACAGTCCCAATAACCCCCAGATAGTTAAGAGGAGGTACAATGCAATATTCAAAGAATCCCCAGGATATGACGTCCGATGAATCCGGAAAATTGCCGGACAACGTAAACAATGAATCATCAAATCAGTTATTCCCGGAGACAGATGAAATCATACGCACAGGTGTTCAGAACGAAGCAAGCCAGAATGCGCAACTTGATCTGGCACAGTCATTGAAAGAGGCTGAACGTAAAGCGGCCGAGCATCATGATGCCTGGCTGCGTGCCAAAGCGGAGGCTGAAAATGTGCGCAGGCGAGCTCAAGCCGATGTTTCCAGTGCGCATAAATATGCAGTTGAAAATTTTTCTGCCGAATTGTTGACGGTGATGGATAGTCTCGAAGCGGCCCTGGCTGTTGAAAATGCCAGCGTGGAAAATTTCAAGAATGGCATGGAGTTGACACAGAAGCAGTTGATCACCGTTTTTGATAAATTCAACATTAAAGCAATTAATCCGGCTGGGGAAAAATTTGACCCACATCAGCATCAGGCCATGTGTACCGTTGATTCCGAACTTGAACCCAATACTGTCGTGCAGGTCATGCAGAAAGGCTACAAGCTGCATGAGCGCGTGATCCGTCCAGCGCTTGTGATGGTATCGAAAACAAAAGACGCCTGACAGATACGTTCGGTTAAATCCCGCTTGAAATTCAGTGGAACGGCTCCATTTACCTGATTAATTCACAGACAGTTTTTAAATTTAAAAGGATCTAAACATGGCAAAAATTATCGGTATCGATCTGGGTACAACCAATTCCTGTGTTGCGATTATGGAAAATGGCAAACCCAAGGTCATTGAAAACTCGGAGGGTACTCGCACAACCCCTTCCATTGTTGCCTATACAGAAGATGGCGAGATTCTGGTTGGCGCATCGGCCAAACGTCAGGCGGTTACCAATCCGAAAAATACTCTGTTTGCGGTAAAACGTTTGATTGGTCGCCGGTTTGATGAGGAAATGGTGCAAAAAGACATCAAAATGGTACCTTACAGGATTGTCAAGGCGAGTAATAACGACGCCTGGGTTGAAGTGAGAGATAAAAAAATTGCACCCCCCGAGGTTTCTGCGCAGGTGCTCAAGAAAATGAAGAAAACCGCGGAGGATTATTTGGGAGAGCCGGTCACTGAAGCGGTAATTACCGTACCTGCCTATTTCAATGATTCACAGCGCCAGGCGACCAAGGATGCAGGGAAAATTGCCGGCTTGGAAGTCAAGCGGATTATCAATGAGCCAACTGCTGCAGCACTTGCTTTTGGCATGGACAAGAGAGAAGGAGATCGTAAAATCGCTGTTTATGATCTGGGTGGCGGTACATTCGATATTTCAATTATTGAAATTGCGGATATCGATGGCGAACATCAGTTTGAAGTGTTGGCGACCAATGGCGACACATTCCTGGGCGGCGAAGATTTCGATTCGCGTATCATCGAATATCTGGTTGATGAATTCAAAAAAGAAAGCGGCATTGATCTGAAGCAGGATATGCTTGCGCTGCAACGTCTGAAGGATGCTGCCGAGAAAACAAAAATCGAGCTGTCTTCCAGCCAACAGACCGAAGTGAATCTGCCGTATATTACTGCCGATGCAAGCGGACCTAAACATTTGGCTGTCAAAATTACCCGCGCCAAACTGGAAAGCCTGGTTGAGGAGTTGATCGAACGGACAGCTGAACCCTGCCGCATTGCCATGAAGGATGCGGGTGTATCCGCTTCTGAAATTGATGATGTGATTCTGGTCGGCGGTCAAAGCCGGATGCCTAAAGTGCAGGAAAAAGTTAAGGAGATCTTCGGCAAAGAGCCACGTAAAGATGTTAATCCTGACGAAGCCGTTGCTGTCGGTGCGGCCATTCAGGGCGGCGTACTTCAAGGTGATGTTACAGATGTGTTGTTGCTCGATGTGACGCCATTGTCTCTGGGTATCGAAACACTCGGCGGCGTCATGACGAAATTGATCCAGAAAAACACGACTATTCCAACTAAAGCGCAACAGGTTTTTTCTACTGCGGATGATAGTCAGACTGCTGTTACTATCCATGTACTGCAGGGCGAACGCGAAATGGCGGCAGGTAATAAGAGTCTGGGGCAGTTCAATTTGACGGATATTCCACCTGCACCGCGCGGTATGCCGCAAATTGAAGTGATTTTCGATATTGATGCCAATGGTATTCTGCATGTGTCCGCAAAAGACAAGGCTACAGGCAAGGAAAATAAAATTAAAATCCAGGCCAGCTCAGGTCTGTCGGAAGAGGAAATCGAGCGTATGGTTAAAGACGCTGAGGCGCATGCGGAAGAAGACCATAAGATTCTGGAACTGGTATCCAGCCGCAACCAATGCGACGCGATTATTCATTCAGTCAAGAAGTCGATGAAAGAGTATGGCGATCAGCTTGATACGGATGAAAAGTCCAAAATCGAGACGGCGTTGCAGGAAGCCGAAGCGGCACTGAAATCCGACAACAAGGAAGAAATCGACACAAGAACACAGGCGCTGACAGAAGCTTCGCACAAACTTGCGGAGAAAATGTATCAGAATCAGCAGGGCGGTGCGCAGCAGGCGCATGCTGCTGGTGATGCCGGAGGAGCTGACCATTCTGACGCTGGGAAACGAGAAAAGACAGTTGAAGGCGATGTTGTTGACGCCGAATTTGAAGAAGTAAAAGACAAAAAATAAACGCCGGTCGTTTTTGCCAAAACGCAGAGCAGAGAAAAGAGGAGCAGGAAGCTCTTTTCGCACTCTGCGTTTGGCATTTATTCTATACACAAAAATAAATGCTATGTATTTACAATATTTTCACAAAATTGTAAGCATTAGAATCGACTTTACCACGACAGGATTGATTCATGGCCAAGCGTGATTATTATGAAGTGCTCGGTGTTAACCGCGATGCCGATGAAAGTGCCATTAAGAAAGCTTATCGCAAGCTGGCAATGAAGCATCATCCTGACAGAAATGCAGGTGATGTCAAATCTGAAGAATTATTCAAGGAAGCCAAGGAAGCTTACGAAATATTGTCCGATCCGAGCAAGCGCGCCACCTACGATCAGTTTGGTCATGCAGGTGTGGATGCCAGTGCAGCGGGTGGAGGAGGTGCCGGCGCCCAAGGGTTTGCAGATGCTTTCGGTGATATCTTTGGTGATATCTTTGGCGGTGCCCGTGGCGGCGGGCGTTCCAACGTGCACAGAGGCGCTGACCTGCGCTATAGTCTGGAAATTTCACTGGAACACGCGGCGCATGGCACCGAGACGAAAATACGCATTCCCACGATGGCGACTTGCGATACTTGTCATGGGAGCGGCAGCAAGCCCGGCACCAGTCCCAAAACATGCCCAACCTGTAACGGTCATGGTCAGGTCAGAATGCAGCAGGGGTTTTTTTCTATTCAACAAACCTGCCCGAAATGTTATGGCAGCGGGAAGGTTATTACGCATCCGTGTCCTACCTGCCAGGGTGCGGGACGGGTAAAACAGCATAAAACCCTGAATGTAAAAATTCCCGCTGGTGTTGACGAAGGGGACCGGATTCGTGTCAGCGGAGAAGGGGAAGCCGGAACTAATGGTGGGCCGCCGGGAGATCTGTATGTTGTTATCCATCTCGCGTCGCATTCTGTTTTTCAGAGAGATGGCGATCATCTGCATTGTGAAATACCGATCAGTTTTACGACAGCGGCGCTGGGCGGAGAAATCGAAATACCTACGCTTGAAGGTCACGCAAAAATCAAGGTGCCTGCTGAAACACAGACCGGTAAAATTTTCCGCCTGCGTGAAAAAGGCATTAAAGGTGTGCGCAGTCACAGCAAAGGTGATCTGCTGTGTCATGTGGTCGTGGAAACGCCCGTTAAACTGACATCACGTCAGAAAGAACTGCTTGAAGAGCTTGAGTCGATCAGCCAGAAAGACAATTCCCGTCACAGTCCTCGGGCAAAATCGTGGATGGACAAGGTAAAGGATTTTTTTTCGGATAAATAATACCTGCACCTGGTATTTGCTGCTGCGGTTTCAATTCCGCAGAGAAACGGCGGAGGTGGATAGACCGGTGATCCGCATCCGCTGAATCACCGGTCATTTGGAGCTGATCTCAGATAATGCTGGTCTTGTCCAGGGCTGACAAAATATGCGGATAAACGTCCTGAGCTGCATTCTGACCGAAAATACAGTCGATATGACCATAATTTGGAATGACGTGGCGGGTATACTTTTCGGGGCCATTGACTTCAACCAGTTTTTTAAAGCTGCGTTCAGTTGATACAGGCAGGTAGCTTGCATTTTCCGCGCCGTGAATAAAGGTAATGGGAAGATTGAGTTTGTCCCAGTTCGGCAGATAGACATCCTTGCCTTCAGCGTTGACGATTTTTTTCTCCCGTGCGCACAGCGCCAGATGTTTCAGGATATCCATACTGCAGATGCCGAATAGCTCATGCAGATTGTCATGCGTCAGGCGGTTCAGTTGATTATGTCTGTACAGCAGCGAATATAAGAAGCTGATCCGGTGGCATACGGCACTTGAGCAGCGTTCATCGCGGTCAAAATATTGCAGATTAAGTGCCTGATCATAAAGCCTGCTCAACCAGTTGCCTTTGTTGTCGGTATAGGCCGTCATTGATTTGACGCCAAATGTATCGAGCAATGTTGGTAAATACAACCCCGATTTTATACGTGAGGCGCGGGAGACCGTATGGTGCGGGCCGATCTGCGATGCAACAATAGCGCGCACATGCTGCAGACCACTCATCATCGCCATGAAGAAGGTTGTCGAACCGGCGCAGTGCACAAAAGCCTGCACATCATGGCTGCCGGTGATATTCATAATAGTCTCGATTGCGGCCGGGTAATCGTAACGGGCAATGTCATCCAGTGTCCAAGCCTGATTCGCGCTGGGCAGATCAATACTGATGCGCATTTCCAGCAGCCAGCAGTCATAACCGTTGGCATAGAGATATTCCAACAGATTGGTGTCAATGGTATCGGTCGTAAAAATTTTACTGGAAACACCTGCGCCATGCACCATCAGTAACGGGCCTTTTTTTCCGCCTTGATAACGCGTCAGGCGCAGCGGTACGTCATCAACCGCCTTAAAATTATGCACTTCCGGCGCACCGGTGCCGAGAGTGCGTTTTTTGCGCGGTGGTGCGTCAGCGTCCAGATACTGAGGAGGAACGAATACGCCACCATAAATATGGTAAAGATCGCCGGCAAAATAAATACCAAAACGCGTTATGGCTTTCAGACGCTCCGTTTTCGTCTGTGCGCCAGTCGCAGCAATGGTAGTCAACTGACGTACTAAGTCATGCGGTTGAATGTACAGGATGCCGCGCCCTTTGACCGGACCGGTAGTATCCGGACCTTCATATAAGGTGGCATACATGGTGGTAGTGTCGGACCAGACATCGATGCCGTAGTCGTTATGGATAATTTTGAAACCATCAAAACACCAGGTTTTGCCTTCTTCCGAATTTACCTGAAAGCGGTATTTCATATATTCCTGGCCAATCCGTGACGGATCGCGCGCGAACAGATTAAATACCCCATTCGTCGCTGTCAGCGGTGAAGCGGAAAGGCCTGGCGCGTTGACCGTGCCGATCATGCCGCCGCTATAATCGCCATTTTTTTCGATCAGGGCGTTTAGATCATAAACGCTGACAGTCAGCGTAAAATCAATGGTATTTCCCGATTCCTTACCAGAACGCATGGCGGTTTCAAAATCACCGGTTTCCGACCACCAGCCGCGCATGGTTTCGGTAAAGCGTACACCTACTGTAACGGGTTCCGTTTCGCGAGGCTGCGACAGGCTGGTGAAATCATAGCTGTATCCTTCCGCTTCGGCCATCAACTCCATACTGCGTTCGGCCAGTGCAGAAATCGTCAGTAGCGGATTAACACCAATGGAACGCGGTACGATGCTGCCGTCCACAGCATACAGCCCATCATGCACTGCGTTACCGGCAACACCGCTGAATACTCTACCGCGATGATCCACTGCGCCACGTTCAGCATCTCTGCCCATACCGCAGCCGCCGAGTGGATGCACCGTAATCAGACTGTTGTCCAGCGCTTCTGTCCAGGTCGGATTGGGAATATAGGTACCACCATTGGCGGCAGTGACACGTTTCATGAAGTCATTATCGCGCTTGAATACCGGCTTATCGCCGACGCCCGGCCAGTCGACGTTAATCGTGTTGTTACGCAGCACCAGCCGTCCATCCGAGTCGTCGTGGCTCATAATCAGATATACCTGAGTGTTATGCACAGCGCCGTGATAGGGGCCGCGCAGCAGGCTTTCCGCTACGCGGGCATGTTCGCTGAGCTTGTCTTTCAATCCGCTATCGGTATCAGTGCCGATCAACTCGGCAGCGGCTGACATCAACCCGGGCAGGATACTGCCGAGCGCACCCGGCAGGCTGCCTTCTTCCAAAATCAGACCTTGTTCGAAATTTTCAGTGTTCCGGTCATCGATCATGGTTGTGATGCAAGGTCCGACCGGATCAATTTTTCCGACCGGTTGATTGCCGAAACCGATAGCATTGACAGGTATGTCATTATTGTATCCATAACCCAGTACATCGCCGTTGGATGAAAAATGTTCGCCAACCTGGTTCGATAAGGGCAGCCCTTTTTCTTTTGAACGCAGCAGAATTTCAGTCGTACCGAGCGTACCGGCACCGAGGAAAACCTGTTTGCAACGCAGTACGAGGTCAGGCGCGTCAAAGGCTTCACGCCCGACATCCATGATCTGGCAGTGTACCAGCCAATCATCACCGTCTTTCTCCAGCCAACGCACCGCGATCTGGGTATAGATTTCTACACCGTTGTTCCAGGCGTCCGGCAGGTAGTTCATCAGTGTGGTGTTTTTTGCGCCGTAATTACACCCTGACACGCAATCACCGCAATAAGTGCATGCTGGTTGATGCACGCCGGCTTCGTTGATGTGGTCTTTAAACGTGACATTGATTGGTGGAAAGACCAACGGACGGTTAACTGATCTGGCGGAATTTTTCTGTGCCTCGACTTTGGGTAGAACCGGTATGCCATTTTGACCATCTGGAAACGGCGTGGCGCCGAGCATTCTCAATGCGCGGTCATAACAGGCAGCCAACCTGTCTTTATCCTGACGGATTTCATCGGGCCAGCAAGGATCCTCAAAAACACGATTATCCGCCTTCAGTGCCACATTGGCATTGATCAGCGAAGTGCCGCCCAGACCGCAGCCAACCATGACATTCATGTCTTTGTTGGCGTACAGATTGAACATGCCGGTCCAGTCACCGATATGTTTGTCATGGAAATTAATCTGGAATTCTTTGCCGGCTTCGAGCAGCGTATCCGGGTATTCGCCGGTTTGTATTTCCCGACCGCGTTCCAGCAGACATATGTCAAGCCTGCTGCCGTCGGTGCGTTTCATTCTTGCCAATCGGGATGCGGCGATGCCACCGCCATAACCTGAGCCAATCACAATAGCATCGTAACGTTCTTTTAATCGGGAGTGAGGTGAGGCGAGGCGTTTCATTGGTCATCTCCATTAAAGTTGGACATCGAATGAAATCAGCGTATATGGCTTTCGGATGCATGCCGAGTGCTGAGCGTTATGTAATAGTAATTGCAAAACGGCTTTTTAACAAATAATGTAGTTGAATTGACAGTAACACCCTCGGCATCTGTACACACTCTGTTTTTTTACGGGCTAAATTATTTATGCGTATTAGCCGTCTAGTGAATGCTTTGACAATTTTTATAAAGCTGAATCGTTAAAAAGCCACGATTCCATCGCTATTCTAACCGGATTGAATTTAGGAATTTTTCGATAAAATTTTAAGCAGCGATTGACGTTAAAGCTAGAGTTGCCGTGATGGATCATGCCAACCTGTTAAATCAAAGGATAACAAGTTATGAGAGTAAATTTACCCGTTTCAAATATCGAATACACGCTTGATGATGGTGCATTGCTAGTGTCGACAACCGACTCTAAAGGGAGAATAACTTATGTCAATTCTACATTTATAGAAGTAAGCGGTTATTCTGAGGATGAACTGCTGGGAAAGGCGCATAATATCGTGCGTCATCCGGATATGCCACCGGAGGCTTTCGCTGATTTCTGGGAAATTCTGCAAAGCGGAAAACCATGGACCGGTTTCGTTAAAAATCGACGTAAAAATGGTGATTATTATTGGGTGCTGGCAAACGCTACGCCTTTGGTTGAGAATGGAAAAATCACAGGCTATCTGTCGGTGCGTACAAAACCATCACGTCAACTGGTTGAAAAAGTAGAGCCAATTTATCGACAGATACGCGATGGCAAGGCCAAGAATCTCAAGATTGAAAATGGCGGCATTGTCCGCACCGATTTCATAGGAAAAGTAACAGCATTATTTAGAATGACTTTTGGCAAACGGGCGGCATTGCTTTTGTCGTTGCCAACACTGTTATTGGTTTGCGCTGCAGGCGCAGGCTGGTGGGGGATCAATCAAGCGATAACGCCACCCGGGTTGAGCCACTTTATCTTAACGGCTGCTATAACCGGTGTGTTGTTGATGGGTGCAATGGGTTATTGCCTGGTGCGTAGCATACTTAAGCCATTAAATGAAGCTGTCGATGTTACCAATACGCTTGCAGCGGGTAATCTTGGCGCCAAGGTCTCCGCAGTTTATCACGACGAATTTGGCTCGCTGTTTAAATCATTATCCCAGATGAATCTCAATTTGAAAGCAACAGTACTTGATATTCATAATAATGCTGAAATGGTGCGTCAGGCCGCTGGGGAGATCGCCAGTGGCAATATGGATTTGTCACAGCGTACCGAAGAGCAGGCTTCTTCACTTGAAGAAACTGCAGCGAGCATGGAAGAACTGGCATCAACAGTAAAACAAAATTCTGAGAACGCGAAACAGGCTGATCAACTGGCAACGGATGCAAGTCATGTGGCCTTGAAAGGCGGCCAAATGATGGCCAATGTTGTCAATACAATGACTTCAATCAGCGACAGTTCCAGGAATATAGCAAGCATCATTAATGTCATTGACGGAATCGCCTTTCAGACGAATATTCTGGCTTTAAACGCTGCTGTTGAGGCAGCTCGAGCAGGTGAGCAGGGCAGAGGGTTTGCAGTTGTTGCTACTGAAGTTCGCAATCTGGCGCAGAGAAGCGCGGCAGCCGCGAAAGAGATAAAATCACTGATCGATGATTCTGTAAAAAGGGTAGAAAATGGCACTCTCCAGGTTAACGATGCGGGCAAGACTATGCAGGAAATTGTTAATTCAATTAAACACGTAGCAGACATTATGACTGAGATAACCGCAGCGTCTCAGGAGCAAAGTTCCGGCATAGGTCAGGTTAATCAGGCAGTTACACAAATGGATGAAGTTACGCAGCAGAATGCTGCACTGGTTGAGGAGGCTGCGGCAGCTGCAGAATCCCTTGAACATCAGGCTAGAGAATTGACCGGCGCTATATCAATTTTTAAAGTTGGTCATCCGGTAGTATCTGACAGAGCCAATGTGTTGCAATTGAATGGAGAAAGGTCGAGTGATCATAAGCGTGATTTAATGCCTTCAACGCATAATCAGAACAGGGTTACAGGTAAAAAAGTAGTCAACAGTAACGAAACCTGGAATGAATTCGAAAGAAATTAATTCCCAATATGATGAAATATTCAAGAACTGCCCCTTTTGCAGAACTACTATCATCACAGAATGCATTAGTACTTTAACTCATACCGCTTGTTTTTTCTGGTCGATAACGCGTGTCTGATTTTATTGTTGAGGGCTGTTCAGTTTTCAGTCTGACGCATGAAAAACAAAATTGGCAGGAGTCCGGCCAATACCAGCGTCACGGCGGGTACGGCCGCTTGTTCCCATGCGCCTTCGGAGGTCATTTCATAAACGCGCACCGCCAGAGTATCCCAGCCGAAAGGGCGGGTCATCAATGTAATCGGCATTTCTTTCATGACGTCGACGAACACCAGTGTCGCGCCGGTGAAGATGCCGGATTTCAGAATCGGGAAGTGAATTTTTCTAAGCAAAATCCAGCCGTGCAACCCCATGCCCATAGCTGCTTCTTCAATACTGGGTGTGATGCGCTGCATTGCGCCATGGATCGAATAGTGGCTTACAGCCATAAATCGAATCAGGTATGCAGCCAGCATAACGGCAATTGTGCCTTGTATCAGCAAACCTGTTTCAAATTGAAATAACGCAAAAGCGATTTCACTGAGTCGACCCTCCAGCCAGGCCAAAGGGATGAAGATACCAATGGCCAGTACGGTACCTGGCAGCGCATAGCCGATAGTTGCGGTGCGCACGGCAAGTTGCATGGATCTGCCTGGGAAACGGCGTGCGGCATAGACGATCATAGTGACAACAGTGCAGGTGATCAGTGCGGCCAGACAGGATAGAAATAGCGAATGCACAAGAAATTCCAGGTAACGTTCCAAATCGAAACCCAGAGAGATTGATTGCAGAGCCCAATACAGCAGTTGCAGCAGAGGCAGCAGGAATGCAAAAAACCATACCGTGACGATAAAGCTGATCACAAACCATTTCTGTTTGCCTGTCAGTCGAATGCGAGTGGCTTGTGGACTTTTTCTGGATTCGGCGTAGCGCATGCGCGCACGGAAGTGCTGTTCGAGCACAATAATGATAAAAACGATGATGATGAGCAAAGAAGCCAGTTGTGAAGCAGCCGGAAGTGAAAACAGACTGAACCATGCTTTATAAATCGCGGTTGTAAAAGTATCGTAATTAAATACCGCTACCGTTCCAAAATCAGCCAGTGTTTCCATTAGCACCAGCAACAAGCCGCCAGCGATCCACGGGCGCGCCATCGGCAGTGCGACATTATAAAAGCCGGCGCGTTGTGTAAAACCCAACGACTGCGCAACTTCCAGGGAGCGTTTGCCCTGACTTTCAAAAGCATTCCGTGCGAGCAGGTAAACATAGGGATAAAATGCCAGCGTCATAACAATGATGACGCCCGTACGACTGCGAATTTCCGGGAACCAATGCAGATCGGAATTCATCCAGTCGCGCAGTATTGTTTGAACAGGGCCGGTAAAATCAAACAATCCCAATGCGACAAAAGCCGTAACATAAGCAGGAATCGCCAGCGGCAACAGTAAAGCCCAAGTGAAGAATTTGCGTCCTGGAAACTCATAGATTGCGATAAGCCACGCGAGACTGACGCCCAAAAATCCTGTTCCGAGCAAAACACCCAGTGCCAGCCAGAAGGTATTTGTCAGCAGCAGTAGCAGGGTGTTTTCTACCAAATGCAGCCATACATCGCCGGTTGATACAAACAGCGATGAAATGACAACGCCGACCGGTATTAAAACCAGCATCGCCGCGATATAGGGAATCAGCCGCCAGCCGGAAATCACATTACTTCTGAACGTTAGGAATGAAGAATGACGAGAAAGACGTTTTTATTTTATCGATAACCGGCACGATCCATGAGTTTAACCGCTGCAGCTTGAAATTCACCTGCTTTGGCAAGATTGATATGATTCTGTTTGAATCTTCCCCAGGATGCGACGACCGGATCGGCTGCAATGTTGGGATTTACCGGATATTCCATATTGACGTCTGCAAACAGTTTTTGTGCTGAAATAGAGGATAAAAATTCCAGCAATTGTTCTGCGGCTTGTTGATTTTTGCCATAGCGTGTTAATCCGGCGCCCGAGACATTGACGTGAACGCCACTGTATTTTTGGTTCGGCCAGAAAATGCCGAGCGGTAAGTCGGGATCCTTCTGCATCAATCGGCCATAGTAGTAGGTGTTGACAATGGTCAGGTCACAGCGTCCGGCAGCGACGAACTCCATTGCGCGAGTGTCGTCAGACAGTGGATCTGTCGCGAGATTGGCAACCCAGCCTCTGACGATCTTCTCGGTTTCTGCTTCACCATGCTCGGCAATCATCATTGCAACCAGTGACTGGTTATAGACTTTCTTGGATGTTCGCAAGCAAAGCCGATTATTCCATTTTGGATCGGCAAGGTCTTCGTATGTAGACAAATCCTCGGGAGTTACTTTTCTGGTATTGTAGATGATCGTACGGGCACGTATAGACAGTCCAAACCATTCATTACCCGGATCGCGCAGATGTTCCGGGACGTTGGATCTGAGAATCTGGGAATCGAAGGGTCTGAGTAATCCGGCCTGTGAGGCAGCCCATAAATTGCCGGCATCAACAGTTATCAGCATATCCGCAGGCGTATTTTTACCTTCGGCCTGCAGGCGCGCCATGAGCGCACCTTCATTATCCGTGGTGTATTTGACTTTGATTCCAGTCTGTTGGGTGAATAAATCAAACATCGGCTTGATGAGCTGTTCAACTCTGGCGGAATAGACCACAACCTGATCGGCATTAACCGGACTGGTAATAAAAACAAACAGAGTGATCCAGAATGGTGCTGAAGTAATGCGGAATTTTAAGCTTGGAATTTGCATGTGACTTCCAGGGAAACGTGTAAAGGTAATACAAATTGAATGTGAATATGGTTCTAACTATATTATGAAAAGGAATAATTATCAATCAGGGTGTTTGTCTTCACTATCTGTTGAGCAAGCAGGGTTGTCGTTACGACGAAAAATCAGATCGCGGACAACATGCCCGAGTTTAATGCCGCGTTGTTCGAATTTAGTCAAAGGGCGATAATCCGGGCGCTCGGCATAACCAATGCCAGTATTGTCGAGTAACGGTTCAGCGGATAATACCGAGAGGATTTGTTGCGCGTACTCTTCCCAATCCGTTGCGATATGAATATAGGCGCCGTGTTTGAGACACAGGCACAGTTGTGAAATAAAAGCCGGTTGGATTAAGCGGCGCTTATGGTGACGGGCCTTAGGCCAAGGATCGGGAAAGAAAATATGCACGCCATCAAGTGATTCTGGCAAAAGCATATCGCGCATGACTTCTACAACGTCATGTTGAATGATGCGCAAATTGGCAAGCTGTCGTACTTCAATCTGATTGAGCAGACTGCCTATGCCGGGTGTATGAACCTCAATGGCCAGATAGTCGAATTCTGGATGCGCCTGAGCAATAATTGCCGTGGTTTCACCCATGCCGGAGCCGATTTCAAGAATCTTGGGCGCTTTCCGGCCAAAAACCGATTCGAGGTTGATCTGTTCCTTGCAAAATGGAATACCATATTTGGGTTTTAGACGTTCACAGGCATTACGTTGCGCGTTGGAAATTCTTCCCTGACGCAGGACAAAGCTGCGTATGGTGTGTGTCATAAAACGATGCGATTTTTTAGTGTTGCAGCTTGTTTGTGTTGGCGATAACACCTTCCACAGGTGAACTGGGGCTGGCGGAATACGTTCTTCTGGCCATGCGTCCTGCCAGATAAGCTTCTCGTCCTGCTTCAACGGCTTTGCGCATTGCTGAAGCCATCAGAACGGGTTTTTTTGCTGCTGCGATGGCCGTGTTCATCAATACACCGTCGCAGCCAAGTTCGAGTGCAATGGCGGCATCTGATGCCGTGCCAACGCCCGCATCAACCAGTACGGGCACTTTTGCATTGTCGATAATAATCTGCAAGTTCCATGGATTCAGGATACCCATGCCGGAACCGATCAGCGAAGCCAGAGGCATGACCGCTACACAACCAATTTCTTCGAGCTGTTTTGCGGCAATAGGATCATCCGAGGTGTAAACCATCACATCAAAGCCTTCCCTGACTAGGATCTCGGCGGCTTTGAGTGTTTCAACCATGTTTGGGAAGAGCGTCCTGGGATCACCCAGCACCTCCAGTTTGACCAGTTTGTGCCCATCGAGCAGTTCGCGCGCCAGACGCAGCGTGCGCACTGCGTCGTCCACCGTGTAACAGCCGGCTGTATTGGGCAGCAGCGTATATTTCGACGGCGGCACGCTGTCCAGCAGATTCGGTTCATCAGCATTTTGTCCGATATTGGTGCGGCGGATTGCAACTGTCACAATTTCTGCGCCACTGGCTTCAATGGCAGCACGCGTCTGTGTAAAATCCTTATATTTACCCGTGCCGACCAATAACCGCGAAGAATAGGTTTTACCGGCAATGACAAAGTTGTCCATGTTTATTTCTTAATAATTTGAAAAAATCAACCGCCACCAACCGCTACGACAACTTCAAGATGATCGCCGTCAACCAGATAGTACTCACCGTATTGGCTGCGCGGTACAATTTCGCCGTTGCGCTCTATGGCAATACGTTTCCCCTGCAAATTATTCTGAACAATAAATTGTTCTATGTTAATGGATTGATGAAGCTGTCGAACTTCACCATTGATCGTAAGCTGTATCATGATAAAGCCTGTTTCGGATATTTCGTTAAGCAGTCGTTCATGCTTGTTTTTGTTTTGTAGAAGTAAGTGCATTTTATCATGCGGACATGGTATAGGGAAAATAGCGTGCATTGCTTCTAATTTTTTATTCAGTCTGCATTCATGTTTATCTGCGTATAGTCAATCCACCAGATAGATTGAAACTGGAATTGTTATCCGTAAAATGGAGGTTTGCCATGAAAGCGAATACTAAAAGCAAAACAAGCGAAAATATCTTTCTGACGATTCTGCTTGGTCTGATTCTTGCGCTGCCGATTGCGGCCGAAGCTGGCAAGTGCCATCATCGTTCCAACCATACGCATTACCATTTTCACGACGGTTACGGACATTCGCACTACCGCCATCATCCAAAAAGACACAAACATAAACGTCATTATGGCGGTTATAATCGTATTCATAATCCGCCGCAATATTATTACAATCAACCGTATTATTCTCCGCAACCAGGATATAACTCTGGCCGCGGCCATAACGTTTATCCACCCGCGCCTGTTTACGTTTATCCACCCAACAGAATGATTGGCATCAGTACCGGAAATGGCAGCTTTATGTTACGCTACTGAGCGTAAAATAGCCGGTGATACTTGAAATTTTATTCTACCGGCTTATGGCTTATATCTTATATTTGTCGCGCTTCAAAATTCGGTATCAATGTTTTTTTCCACCGGGACAAGGTCGATTTAGAAACTCTGATGGATTTTTAAAAAAACCGGATGTTGAAGCGCGATGTGTATATTTTATGGTCTCAAGTTCTTGGCTCAATTCGATGAGTACCTGTCTGTCGGACGGAACACAAAGCAGTTTGTTATGAATAATACACTGACTCTTATTCTTAATTTCTTTTTGATCGTGCTGCTGGTAATGATTTCGCCTGTTCATGCACTGGTCTTTGGAAAAGGGCAAAGCGCCCATCACTATCAAGCCGCAAATCAGCACAGCGGAATCTCGCAACGCAAAGCGATAGCGATTGCGCAAAATTATATTCAGGGTCGCGTTCTTGACATCAGGCGTCACAATGATATTTATCGTGTCAAGATTTTAAGCGAGAAGGGTTCGGTTCATATCGTGCAGGTTAATGCGAATAATGGTGAGATCATTACCGATCACTGATTAAAAAAGCATGCGCATACTGGTCATTGAAGATGAAATAAAACTGCAAACGCAAATACGCCAGAAACTGGAATCCGAAGGCTTTGTGGTCGATACCTGCGGCGATGGAAAGGAAGGGCTGTATATCGCCAACGAGTACCCTCTTGATGCAGCAATCATTGATATCGGTCTACCCGGTATTTCCGGGTTGGATGTAATCAAAACCTTGCGTGAACGTGGCAGCTTACTGCCGATTCTAATTCTGACCGCCCGGGATAGCTGGCAGGATAAAGTCAACGGGCTTGAGATCGGTGCCGACGACTATTTGACCAAGCCATTTCAGATTGAAGAATTGCTGGCCAGAATCAAGGCGTTGCTGCGCCGCGCTACGGGCATACCAGGTGCGGTTATTAAATGCGGTCCGATTATGATCAATGTTTCAGCACAGCAGGTAACCGTCAATGACAATAAAATCGAATTGACGAGTTTCGAATACCGCCTGCTAGAGCATCTCATCAGGCACCAGGGCGAGGTGCAGTCCAAACGGATATTGACAGACTATCTTTATCCGCATGATGAAGATCGTGACAGCAATGTACTCGAAGTCATGGTGGGTCGTTTACGGCGCAAGCTCGATCCTCAGGGTAATCTGAATCCGATAGAAACATTGCGCGGACGTGGATATCGCTTTACGATCGTCTGTGAAAAATCACAATGATGTCGCTTAACAAGCGCATTCTATTAAGCGCCACACTGGTTCTTTTGTTTTTTATCGTTGGTATCGCACTGGCTCTGGACCGGGCATTTCATGACAGCGCGCGCCTTGGTGTTCAAGATCGCATGCTGGCAAGAGTCTTGATGCTCATGGGAGACGCGGAGGTTAATGAAGATGGCAGGCTCGAGATGCCAACCAATCTGCTCGATACTGAATTCAGCCGTCCTAATGCGGGTACCTACGGCTATATTATCGATCAGTCCAGTACCATTGTCTGGCAATCGACATCGGCATTGAATAAAAAATTCCCTGAATTGATACTGCTTGACAAAGGCGTCAGAGACTTCGGGCAAATCAGCATTAACGGACAGACTTGTTTTATTTACCGTTACGGCGTGGCATGGGCCACCGAAACGGGGAATTATCCGCTGACTTTTAATGTTATTACCGATACAAAGTTATTCGATGCGCAGATTGAGCGCTATCGTGAAGATCTCTGGGGCTGGTTGAGCGTAATGACCGTATTGCTGCTGATCACGCAAATGCTGATGTTGCGCTGGGGGTTGCAGCCGATGCGTCGGGTATCGACCGAATTATCGGCGATCGAGTCAGGTGCGCAGGAGAATGTCAATGGGGTATATCCAAGTGAATTGAAGTTACTGACTGACAGTATTAATTCGCTGATCAATCATGAGCGGAAGCAGCAAAAACGTTATCGCAATGGGCTGGCTGACCTGGCGCACAGCCTGAAAACACCACTGGCCGTTCTGCAGGGAGCAGCCACGGCAAGAAATAACGAGCCGGATAAGGAAAAAACCATACGTGAGCAAATCGAGCGTATGGATAATATCATTCAGTATCAGCTCAGGCGGGCGGCGACAGCAGGCAGTTCCCCGGGTATGCGGTTGGTCAGGCTCTGTACGGTTGCGGACCGTATTGTCAAAACGGTACGGAAGGCGTATCACGACAAGGATCCGGAAATTTCCATGGATATTGATCAAACAATCAGTCTGCGTATTGATGAAGGCGATCTCATGGAACTACTCGGAAATCTCGTTGACAATGCCTTTAAGTGGTGCGACCGGTTGGTCGTGATATCCGCAAGACAGCAACAGAATCATGTCCTTATTCAGGTTAAGGATGATGGACCAGGTATCCAGGAGAATGAAATAACCCGGATACTCGAACGCGGCGTGCGCGTTGACCAGTCCATTCCGGGGCATGGCATCGGCCTTGCGATCGTGCGCGATATCATCCAGGTTTACGGCGGCAATTTATTCATAGAAAAAAATCATCCGGTGGGTGCGTGCGTTACGATTTCTTTAAATAACAGATAGAAAGATAAAAACCAGAGGTACACGGCTTTTGAAAAATTGTTTTGCTTTTTTATTGATCGATGCAGAAAAAAGGAAGGATTCCGCATCGGTTTATCTTACTACTTTACTGTCTGCATGCATTGTTGCATTCGCTCTATTTTTTCATGTTGTTTCAGCGGCCGAAACAACGGATGTATATCGAACAACCGAAGTTTCGTTGGCGGATAATCGCAATAAATTCGACGCGACATTTAAAAATATCGAAGAGCGCGTTGCCGCGCTGAAAAAGATAGATGCATTAAACGAAGCGCAGCAGTCCGAACTGTCATTGTTAATCCAGGCACAGGATTTTGTACGGAAAAGTAGCGAGTCTGTTGACCGGTCGATGCACTATATCCGATCAGCACAAATTGCGCCGCAGCAATTGAAAGCCTTTGAGCAGACACTCGAAGCGCCATTGCAGGATGAAGAACTGAAGCCGGAAAATATTGATGAGAATCAGCCACTCGAAAAACTGGAAGCCCAGTACGGAGTAATCAAAAAAGAACTTTCCGCTGCGCAAAAATACCGCACCGAAACCGAACAGGAAATCGCCCGGCGCAACGAACGGCAACCGAAATTACAGGAAGAGCAGTCGCTTGCGCAGAAACGGATCGCCGAACTCAATCAGGCGGTATCCGTGACAGCCTCCGATCAATCGAGTGATTTATTAAAGGAAACGCAAAGCGTCGCAAAAACAGCGGAGCTTGATTATTTGAACCAGCTGATCCAGGAGTTGGAGCTGGAAGACAACTACTACAATCAGCAACGCGAATTGTTGCGGGCTCAGCGCCACTTTGCTGAGCGTAAAGTGTTGATTGCGGAAAATAATAATAATGTTTTTGAGCAGATAATCAATAATTTGCGATCCGAAGCCGCCGCGCGCGCCAAGGAAATTGCCGATACTGCCAGTCAGGCGGCTGATGCAGCGCACCCTCTGGTGCGCGCGATCATGGAAGAAAATAAACTGTTTGCAGCGGAATTGGAACAGATAACCGTTGACAGCGCCGCGCTCAGCGAGGAACAAAAATCGCTCAACCGGTTATTAACCTCAATCCAGCGTAATTATGATCGAATCCGGGAAAAAATCGCACAGACAGGACTGACCAATGCGATTGGATTGAAACTGCGCAATGATCGTAAGCAGCTGCCGGATATCAGTCTGCATGAAAAGAAAATGAAGCAGCGTAATCTCGAAATCAATCGTGTGCAGCTCCGGCGTATCGAACTCGAAGACTGGCTGCTGGAAAGAGTTGATCTAAACAAGGAAATCAAGCGCCGTTTAGAAGAAGCCAGAATAGTTTTAAATGAGGAAGAAGAAGCAAAGCTGCTGCCTGTCATATATGAGCTGTTGCTGAAACAGAAAGATGATTATCTGGACGAGTTGATCAACGCCTATGATGTTTATTTCGAGAAAAGACTGTATCCGTTGCTCGATAAAGAACAGAAATTAATTGCGCTGATCAGGGATTACAAGGATTTCATCGATACCCGCATTTTGTGGATACAAAGCGCGCCGATGATTCAGCTGCAGGATATTGAACGGTTGGGCGCTGCTGTGGCCTGGTTGCTCGATCCGGAATCCTGGATAACAGCTGCGTCGCTTTTGGGGCGCGATCTGGATGACAACATGCTGATTATCCTGCCGCTGTTGTTTGCTGTCGCCGTACTGTTGTTCATGCAGTATTATCTGAAAGAGAAGTTATCCGCATTAGGGCGTTATGTCACCAAACTCAGTAAGGCTCGATTTATCGATACGCTCTGGGCGGTCATGGTTACCGTGCTCATGGCGCTTCCCTGGCCGTTACTGGTCTACCTGTTCAGCTGGCGTATTCAGCAGATGAATACCGATTCGGCGTTTGTCAATGCTTTTGCGCTTGGATTCACCGTACTGGCCTATCTGCTTTTTGCCGGACTGCTGCTGCGCCACCTGTGTCGCAAGGATGGCCTGGGAGAATTGCATTTTCGCTGGAAAACCGAAAGCATGATGTTGATCAGACATCAACTGGCCTGGTTTCTGCCCGCTGCCTTACCGCTGGTTTTCGTTTTCGTTGTCACCATGGAGCAACCTACAGAAGCGCATCACGAGTCGCTGGGGCGTCTGATGTTTTTCATTCTCATGACGGTGACGACAGTGCTGATTTACCGGTTGATGCATCCATCCAGAGGGTTGTTGTCGACTTATCTGGAGAAAAATGACGAAGGCTGGATTAACCGGCTTGCCGGGCTCTGGTTTTCAGTCTTGCTGGTAACGCCCTTCAGCATGGCATTCACGGCCGCAGTCGGCTATATGTATACCGCTGGGCAGTTGTCATTGCTGATCATCCACTCAGTATTGCTTATTTTTGCAGTGATTATTGCGAGAGCGCTGTTGATACGCTGGTTGAATATTGCACAGCGCAAACTTGCCATTGAACAGTGGCGCAAAAAGTTCGCCGCACAGGCTGAATCAAATCAGGGAGAGGAAAAAGTCCGTTCAACCGATGCGAGTGAACAGATCATTGTTGAAGAAGAGATGCTCGATGTCGAGACAATCAACACGCAAACCATTAAATTGCTCAATACTGCCTACTGGTTCACCATTGTCATCGGGTTGGCATTGATATGGTCACAAGTACTGCCGGCATTTACCATGCTCAATGATGTCGTATTGTGGAGTACGGAAGTAATCGGCAACGAAGACGGCAAGGAAGTGAAAAGCCTGGTTCCAATCACACTGGCCAGTCTGCTGCTTGCCGTTATCATTTTTCTGATGACGTTTTTTATCAGTAACAATATTCCGGGATTGCTTGAGATCGCGATACTGCAACGTCTGCCTTTCACGCCCAGTGGCCGCTACGCGATTTCCTCTATCGCGCGTTATTTTATTATTATTATCGGTTTTGCGATGACGTTCAATGCACTGGGTATCGGCTGGTCCAAAGTTCAGTGGCTTGCCGCAGCGGTAACCGTTGGACTCGGCTTCGGATTGCAGGAAATTTTTGCCAATTTTGTTTCCGGTCTGATCATTCTGTTTGAACGGCCGATACGCGTCGGCGATATTGTTACGGTAGGCAACATCAGCGGCAAGGTGTCGCGCATCCAGATGCGCGCAACCACCATCATCGACTGGGACAGGAAGGAGTTGATTATTCCCAACAAGGAGTTCGTCACCGGTCAGGTGATCAACTGGTCGCTTACCGATTCCATTTTGCGTTTCGTCATATCCATCGGTATCGTTTATGGATCGGACACCAAACGCGTTAATGAGATATTGCTTTCTGTCGCGAAGAATCACCCTAATGTGCTCAAAGAACCGGAGCCGAGCTCCCGGTTTGTGGCTTTTGGAGACAGTGCGCTTAGATTTGAACTGCGCGTTTTTATTCCGGATCCGGATTTGCAGCTCGAGACCCGCCACGATCTGCTGATGGAAATAGATCAACGATTCCGTGAAGAAAAAATCGAAATTGCACTTCCGCATCAGGATATTCATATCAAAAGCCTGCCTGATCAAATTTCGATCGTATCCAGATCGGTAAATTCTGGTCTGGCTAAAGGATAAAATCCGGCCGTGCAGCGCGACGCAATTTCTACAGATTGATATTCTCAGTCTTGAGTAACCAGCTCGTGCACAAAGTTAGGCAGTGCGAATATGCCGAGGTGCGATTCACCATTGTAATACTGAAGCTGGGCAAGCCCTCGTGCCTTGATGCGCGCGTCAATTTCGTCTGCGGAAATCGCCTTGGGATCAAGTTGCTTTGAACATACAGCAAGGGTCCATAGCGCACCATACAACGGAATATACACGGTGCAGGGACGTACAATGACGAAAACGTGGTTGAGTCGCTGTGCAAGCTCTGCAACGCGTTGAGGCTGCGCGGTCGGGGAACCGATGTGCAACGTCAATGCGCCCTCCGGGGTAAGCGCTTCACGGCATTGTTTGAAAAAGTCTTCTGAATAAAGCGCCGCAGCCGGACCGATCGGATCGTTCAAATCCAGTGCGATCAGATCGAATTTGTCCTGAGTATCGCGGACAAACCGCATGCCGTCATCCACGATGACACGCAGGCGGGGATTGTCGAATACGTTGTGATGGACTGCCTTGAAGTGTTCTTTGGCCACTGTGATGACATCTTCGTCGATCTCGACCAGCGTGACCTGCTCGACTGAAGGATGTTTCAGCGCCTCTTCGGACGAGCCGCCATCCCCGCCGCCGATAATCAATACTTTTTTCGGTGCGTTATGAGCGGTCAGCGCCGGATGCATCAGGTTCTCATGGTAGATAAACTCTTCCCGCTCCGAAGTCATGTTGTAATCATCCAGGCGGAAAACCCTGCCGTAGTGCGGCGTATCATAAATAGCGATTTTCTGGTATTTCGTGCGCCATTCTCCAATACGGCGACTTGCCTTGACGTAAAAGCCGATAGACGCGTTCAGCGGTTCAATAAGTACATGCGTGCCGCGGTCGATTGCGTGCCTGACGATCTCGTCCGGCTGAAAATAATCGACGACAGCGTCAAACAGCTGTCGTGCTCTGGCGCTGTTATCCGCGCTGTAGTTGCAGACGTAAACATCGAGTGTCAAACCATTGGTTTCAGGCCATGTATGGATTGCAAGATGCGATTCGGCCAGAACCATCGCGCCGGTGAAACCCGAATTATCGAATTGCTTGAAGGTCGCGTCCATTACGGTCAACCCTGATGCGTTGACCATTTCGATGCATTTGTCCTTGAAGCCGATGCTGTCCAGCAGCCGCTGCGGATCGCAGCGGCAATCGGCTAAATCGCCGATAAGATGCAGTCCGTTCATTGTCTGATCTCCAGATCAGCGTTGAAGCGGTATTCGGTTCGATTGACGGGGTATATTATGGTGATGCCGTTTGGCGGTGTAGTATTGGAATGTTTTTTTTCGTTCAATTCGTGCAAAACCCAACTTGAGCCATGCTTTGTAGTACAAAGTCTGACATCCGGTTAAGAATTCGGCATTTACCGACCGTACGCATAGTGCATCTGTCCAGAAACGCCACGACCGGACGCACGCGAACCTTGGATTTTACTTGGAAGTTCCTCGATTGGGAATAGCGGATTCAGTTGGCCTGACGCGGATTTGCGCATTTGAGCACTATGACGGATCAGTCATGCGGAATAGCGTTGCATGAAGAGTGTCATAGAAACAGTCTGTTGCCGTGCATGCTACAGCAATGTGTGTGTCATAATCTGGCATCAATACTTTTCATTTCATTTATGGATTTGATTATGTCTGTCAGACTGACAGACATAATCGCTGTAAAAAATCCATAGTGGAGTTTATAACTCATTGTTTTTATTATTCTGGAATTTTATAAAAAAGGTTTTGCAAAGGTCTCGTAATTTATTGCGTCAAATGGCATGCGACCCTTGGTCTAGTGATGAAGTGGAATTTGCCGCCCTGGAGTGGGTTGAATGGTTCAACAATCGCCGATTGCTGGAGTCAATTGGAAATATCCGCAGGCTGTGAATTTAAAATAGCATTTTATCGCTAGCTGGAGGAATTTGCTGGTACCGTATGACTCAAGTTAATAAATTTCCGAAAAACCCGGTCCGGTTTATTGAAAAATCCGAGTTGAGAATAAACAAGCTGCATCTTCGCAGCTTCATTTTTTTAGGAAGCGCATGACGCTGATGGTGATATTATACGATGCGATGACCAAGTTCAGTGTCTCAGTGTCTTAAAAAAGAGAATCTATTATCATATAAATATTGAATGATGGTGTTTCATAGATCGTATGCATGAACGAGCGACAACTGGCGATAAGCATAGAGTATGTACAATCTCGTGCAAGAGGCAAAAAAGCGATATGCCCGACTTTGCTGTTGACCTGAAGTAGCGCGGCGGTGTCGCGTCAATAAATACAATTCCCTGAATATGCCAAATCAAAAAACACAGGTAATGCTAGTAGATGATCATGCCATGATGCGACATGGCATTACATTACTTGTCAACAAGGAGCCTGATATGAAAGTGTGTGCCGAGGCTGGTGACGGTAGTGAAGCCTTGGCGCTGCTTAAAAAAAATGGGCAAGTGGATATCGTGCTGCTTGATATAACACTTAAGACTGTTCCTGGTTTCGAAGTCATTAAAGGTATGCACCTGCTTTTACCTGCATTACCTGTACTCTTTGTTTCAATGCATGATGAAGAAGTTTATGCTGAACGGGCTTTACAGGTCGGCGGGCGCGGTTACGTTTCAAAGCAGGAAACTGGCGCTGTACTGTTAACTGCGATTCGCGAAGTGTTAAAGGGCAATATTTATCTGAGCAAGAAAATGCATGCCAAACTGCTGAGAAAAATTACAGCTGGATATTCTGAGCCCGAGCAATTGATTAATACGCTAACTGTCAGTGAATTTGAAGTTCTGCATTTGATCGGTGCCGGGCATAGCAGTCAGGAAATTGCTAAACTGCTTAACCGCAGCGTTAATACAATTGAAACACATCGATTTAATATTCGTACTAAATTAAATTTAAAGGATGGCGCTGACCTGATTCGTTATGCATCGCAATGGAATTTGGCTGAACTGAGAAAAGCGATGTCTTAACAGTCTGCTGCAAATCGGTAAATCATTTCGATTCATTCAAGCATATGTCCAACCGATGGGTGAATCAAGGTTTTTCCGGAATCCATTACTTATCTTTACTAATCTGGTGTTATTGATTACCGTACAAGCGGATAAAAACTGAAAATTGCGTCAACCGAGAATGGTTTCGTGTTAACAAAGGGACTCAGTGAGTTTTCAGGTTTGTCCGATCTGTCGCCGTCAGATGGACATCGGCTTCAGACGGGATATTGAGGATCATAATTTCGGTCGATCCTGACTTATGCTTGCTTTTAATAACTCCCGTTTTGCATCGACGCTACCGGAGTACATTTAGAATAAATATACTAATAATTGATTAATTTATGTCAACCTCAAAAGCACAAGTAATGCTGGTGGACGGTCATGCCATGATGCGGCAAAGCATCGCGATACTCATCAACGTGGAGCCTGATATGGAAGTATGTGCTGAAGCTAAAGATGGTTGTGAAGCGATGAAAGCATTAAAGCAAAACGGTCATGTGGATATCGTGTTGCTAGCTGTGACCTTCAGAACAGTATCAGGTTTTGAAATAATAAAAGACATACAATCTCTGTATCCCGATCTGCCCGTACTTTTTGTTTCCATGAATGACGAAGAAATTTATGCTGAGCGGGCTTTGCAGGCGGGAGCGCGCGGTTATGTCATGAAGCAGGAATCTGGAGAAGTGCTAGTCAGGGCTATTCGTGAGGTACTCAAAGGTAACATTTTCCTGAGTAAGAAAATGTATGTAAAACTCCTGAATAAGATAACAATAAAGCGTTCCGACATCGAACAACTGATCAATACGTTAACACCGAGCGAATTAGGGGTGCTGAATTTAATAGGTCAGGGGCACAACAGTCAGGAAATTGCTAAGCTACTTCAGCGAAGTGTAAAAACAATCGCGACGCATCGTTCCAATATTCGCTCCAAGCTGAATCTGAAGGACAGCACTGAATTGATACGTTATGCAACACGCTGGGTCAGCGGGCAACAATAGATCCGCTGGTGTTAAAGCGGGTTATTATAGCGCTTATGGTTTAGCGACCTGTTTAGCACTTGTTTTCATTTTTAGTCTCATCAGTGTGATTATGATGTTCGTTCTCAACCGGATGAGAGTGGATCAGATTGCCGTGACGATGCAAATTTGCCCGCAAGGTGATTTTTTCCAGAATTTGCCTGATCATAACAGAGAAACAAAACATAAAAGCGCCGAACAGAACTATAGTTGCACCAGAGGCAACATTAAAAAAATAACTTAAATACATGCCGCCGGCTCCAATCAAGACACCTATCGCAACTGAATATAACTGCATGCTGCTGAAACGATCGGTGAGCATGCGTGCTGTCATTGCAGGCATAATTAATGCTGCCGCGATCATCGTTACGCCAACGATGTTCATCGCAACTATTACGGACAACGTGAGTAACAATGCAAACAATAACTGCAAGGCTTCCGTCTTGATGCCGAAAATTTGAGCTGCTTCCTGATCAAAAGTCGCAAACAGCAACGGTCTGTATGCCAGAAACATGGTGATCACTGTGACTGCTGTAACCAATCCAATGATCATCAAATCGCTGCTCGTTATGCCCAGAATATTGCCAAATAATGCGGACTCGAGGCTTTTGTTTAAATTACGATGCTGGCTGATAACCGCCACGCCAAGCGCAAAAATAGCAGTAGTGACAATGCCGATGGCAGCATCTGATTTGATTTTTTTGTTTTTTGTCAGTTGATTAATCAATAATGCTGCAAATAGTCCCATAACTCCGGCGCCAATGTAAAAATTGAAATTGAGCACGAATCCAATCACAGCGCCGCCAAATGCGGCATGAGATAAACCATGCCCGACATAACTCATACCGCGCAGCACAACATGCACTCCGATCAATCCACATAAAGCACCGACCAGAACAGCAGCAATTAAGCCATGCCGAAAAAATTCGTAGTATAGTGGTTCGAGAAAAAACTGCATTGCTGCGTTATGTGTTGGGCTTGAACTTCAAGGGCGTGCTGTTGGCGATCAGATGATAGTCTCCGTGTTTAATAATGATAATGTCACTGCCATAGGTTTTTTTGAGAATGTCGTTGGTAAAAATATCGCGCGGCCGGCCTTCGGCAACGATACCGTTGTTAAAGCAAATCACCCAGGGCAAATGAGATGCGACGGCATTTAAATCATGCGTTGTCAGTATAACGGTCATGCCTTGGTTATTGAGATCTCCCAGCAGATGGAGAACTTCGTGTTGTGTTTTGATGTCTACGCCGGCGGTTGGCTCGTCAAGTACCAGAAACTGAGGATTGCTAATTAAAGCGCGTGCAAGAAACGCGCGTTGACGTTGTCCACCGGAGGTGTGCGCTATATGCTGGCGCAGGCATTTGTATATACCCAGTTTTTCAGCCAGATTCTCTACATGCTCGCGTTCTTCTTTGTTTTTCCAAGGCAGCAGGCGCTTTCCGGTATAAAGTCCCATCATGATGACTTCTTCCACTGTGACCGGAAAACTCCAATCAACGCTTTCCAATTGCGGAATGTAACCGATTTTTTTATTACGGACACGATCAACCGGCTGACCATTCAACAAAACCTGACCGCAAAATACCTTTTGCGCGCCTAAAATGGTTTTAAGCAGCGTTGTTTTGCCGCAACCGGTCGGACCTACTATGCCGACAAATTGTCCTGCTTCTATTTGAAGCGATAAACGCGTAAAAACAACATTATTTTCATAGCTGGTTGTAATATCAATCAACTGAATAGCAGGGCTCATCCTGCGAGTTAATCAATCAGGTTACTGGTATCTATATGACTGGCACAAGCCAGGTTACCACCTAATGCTCCAGTAATAATTTTGATATTGTTAGCCATCATGCCTATAAATGAATGATTGGGTTTTTCCGGTAATTCATCATCTGAGAGTTCATCTACAAACACAGCACCCGATTCACGGGCAATTTGCTCCATAATTTTGCTGGGAAAGACTTCGGATCCGAAAATTGCCAGAATTTTTTCACGCTTAATTTGCTCGATGATATGCACAATATCACGGGGGCCGGGTTCGGTGAAACTTGCCGGTTGGATTGCCGCGATAACTTCCATCCCATAGCGTGGCGCAAAATAGGCAAACGAATCATGATAAGTTACCAGCTTGCGATTGCTTTCGGGAATGGTTTCGACGCAAGTAAAAATCGCCTGATCAAGTCGGGTCAGTTTGGTGATATACATCGATGCATTGGCTGCATATAAGTCCGCATGGCGAGGATCATATTCAGTCAACCGGTCGCGAACGATCTCGGCATATCGTATTGTCAGTGCAATGTTAGGCCAGAGATGTGGATTGGGATTACCATGTTCTTTGGGAAAACTGAAATCATATTGCCACTCTTCCTCGGGCAACGTCTCGTTTGCCAGACGAACAATCGGTGTGTCGGTTTTTTTTACCTTTTCAGCCAGCTTGATTGTCGGCACCTCGAGATTCAAACCGTTTACAATGATGATGTCTGCGTTAGCCAGTGTTTTTGCATCAGTCGGAACAGGCTCGAATGTGTGCGAATCCATTCCGTTCGGAACAATGCCGGTTACCGTAATCAATGAACCGCCAATGTTTTCTACAATATTGGTTATTGGTGGTACAGTTGTGACAATATGCAGTTTCTTGTTCGTCTTTTCAGCTTGTACTGGATTCAGAATCAGGCACAGTACCATAACAAAGATCAGCCGGCGCAGTAATTGTAGTGATGGCTTATTCATGCGAGTGTATTGAATTTCTCAGGATGATTGAGCGCTGGTTGCGCGGTGTATCTTCTGGCGCGTTGGAATCGGCGCTAACGGACCATGGCTATGATGATGGTGGTGGTTATGATCATCAGCATGCTCGCCGTGATGATGTTCGCCTGTACTGTAAGCGCCTGACTCCGGTTCGAATTGTGCCATTTCTTCACTTACTGTTGCGCCGAGTCCTTCCAGCATTTCCTTCAGTACACTATCCTGATAGATTCGCAGATAACCATCCGCTACTTGAGTAACAGTATGACGGTTGCCTAAATGAAAAGCGCAGCGCAGCAGGTCGTGTGCTGAATTACACGTAATGCGATACGTCGGTTCCTCAGCGGAAACAATTTGAACGATTTTGCCGTCATCGCTGCTCAGCAAGTCGTTGTTGCGTAAAACTGTACCGCGTTGCGTAATAATAGCGACTTCCTCGCCTGAAGCCAGTGCAGTTCGCAAGCGGCTGTTAACACGTAGCTCGTAG